>Ga0302278_10000388_pt1 | contig 57315 bp, 34 predicted proteins | sample III_Bog_N3_2_FD_194543 | JGI IMG/M metagenome (GOLD analysis project Ga0302278, IMG submission 194543) | Peat permafrost microbial communities from Stordalen Mire near Abisko, Sweden - III_Bog_N3_2 | ecosystem: Environmental > Terrestrial > Soil > Wetlands > Peat | place: Sweden: Abisko...
GGCGGCGCGGGGTGGAAAAGCCTGTTTCTGAAACAGAGAAGATCACGATGTACGTCGATCGAAACGGAAAATCAGCCTTTTTTGATGGAAATGGCTATACTAGCCCACGGGGTTTGGGAAAGCACCAAATACAGTGCTCCTGAATCGTGAATCCGTATGTCGCCATCAATTTACCTGTACTAGCCCAGTCGGCGACCCTCGAAAAACTCTTGTTCTTTTCGTGGAACTATCAGTCATACCCTTGGGAGTGACCCTTCCTCTCCTTTTAGGTGAAAACCCGCGCAGGCACTTTTGGTTCGGCTCGGACAGTCGGAGCGGGTATTCATCGAAGCAGATCGGTTGCACATTCGGTTCCTAAGCGGAAACACCTGAGGAGAACGCTATCGATTCCAAATCCTTTGATCCAGTGTGTTCTTTCGGCGGAGATTGCATCGTCCTGGGCTGACTTAAGCGCCTTCTGCGCTCAGTCTCAATTGTCACTGAGTGCACCGAAGCTCAGCGTGATGCGTGCCGTCGAGGCAACCCACTCGCTGAATGAGCAGCCATTTTTTCGAGCTCAACGTTCGGTGGGAACACGGTATCTTCTGAAGACTGATAACTTCCGCGCTGCGATGCTGCGCGACGTCATTAAGAGACCGATCGAAATCCATTGGTCCATTGGTCCGCCCAACTGTTCCCATACACAATTTTGGCAATTTCAAGTTCTGTCCTGCGCGAGTCGACGGCTGATCGCGCGTTGAGAAGCGGGCCCACCGTCCGTTTTTCGGGAGACCTCACTAGATTCGGAGATGGGTATCACAATGGAGATCATTACCTCTACTTCCAACTGCAACGAGGAGCACCACCGTAGCGACAATAACGCTGCGGAAACCAATTCAGCATCATTCACATGTTTGAAGCCCGACCAATCGCCCGGCGATTTCCCCATTGCCTCCTGCGCCCTTGCTGACGAAATTGCGACATTCATCGGCGCGCATTCTCCACTCGATGCCGTAACGGTTCAGCATTGGCTCTCGGCAGCTGCAACCGAAGCAGTCGCCCCCTACAAACTGAGCTCCGCAGCGGCTGCTTTAGCTGCTGTGACTGCACTGGCTGAGGCTGTGATCAAGGCCGCAACCGACGCTGCCGCAGCAGCAGAACACTTTCCCCGCATGGATTACAGTCTGGCGGAGGCCGCGTTCTTACTGTCACGCGGGGAACGCGTACTGAAATATGAGTTGGCCGAGGGCACCTTGATCGGAACCCACAAGGGCGCTAGCCGCCTGATTTCGCACGCAGAGTTGCAGCGCCAGGTTCTGCGCGATGATGGGAGGAATGGAAAGAAGAGGGGGAAAAGGAAGCCGCCCAATTCCGAGAAACCAGAAGGCTCCGCCGGAGCCAAATCAGCCTAACCCGAACCGCAAAGGGGGCCATCCCATCTCGGGATGGCCCTTTTTGTGCACAGAAGTGCACCTGTAGCCGGTACAAGAGTATCCAAAAAGTATCCATCATAGAAACTCGACATCCGGCGCACGTGAAGGAACAATCAATATCGCCAATGTTTACAATGGTTTGATGGTGAGAGCGCTGGGGCTCGAACCCAGGACCAACGCCTTAAAAGGGCGATGCTCTACCAACTGAGCTACGCTCTCGAACCACACTCCCAAGGTAGCATAGTGCGACGGCTTCGAGGCACTCGCCCCGACAGTAGTAAACGCGCGAAACACTCCCCGTGGGGGGCCGTTTTGTCCCGCGGGATCCGACTCCTGTGCGCAAAGATTACCGCAGTGAGGCCGGGTAATTATCCAGTAATTCGACCCAAGGTGACTTGGGTAGTCACACTTAAGTCGCAGCGCGACTTCATTGACTTGGGATCGGGGCCAAAGTACCCTCAAATCAATTGTATGGCCGATTTTGCGCACGTGAAATCGATGGCAGCGAATACGCCCTTCCCTGGGCCCGATCGCGACACAATGCAAGAGTCTAAAACGGGGTTCCGATGGGCTCACGCGGCACCGAAATAGACGGCCAGCCGACGGCAGACAGTACGCCGGAGGATGTGGCCGCCCTTTACTCGTGGGCCAACCTCCAGGGCGCAAAGTATCGCGACTACTCCGCCTCCCGCCGCGAGTACCGGGCGCAAGTCCGTTACCGCGCAGCCAAGGCCCTCCTCGAGCGCGAGTTGAAAGCCCAGGAAGAGGCGGAAGCTTCCGCTGTCGAGGCGGAGCGAATTGCACTCGCCGCAGAGGCCACAGCCCAATTGCCGAACGACGACTACAACCCGGCCACCCGAATCCACTCGCTGATTACTGCTGAGGAGGCCGCACGCAAGGCCGCGGCGGACCGCGTGGAAGCCGCGCGCCGGGCAGAGGCCGCAGCCCATGCCGCCGTGCTCGCCTTCCGCGAAGAACGCGAAGTCTCCGAGGCCCATTCGTCGGCCCGGCGTAAGGCGTTTCTCTTCGAAGAGTCCGAACAGCGTCGCCGTCAAATGGCCGGGCCTCAACCGCGCATTGCGCGAGGCGAAACGCTTATCCCGTCGGACAATCCAAGCTCCCGAAGCCCGACCACCCTGCACTTTCTGGAAAATCGCCTGCAGGATTCGCCCGAGCTACTGCCGTCGCCTCCTCATTCCCTGAAGCCGGCATCCGAGAGAGCGCCGCTCGATCCGGCAATCTGGAGTGACCTGTTGGGTCCGGCGTCGGACCAACCTGCCTCGCAGGAGTCCCGGACAAACACCGAAGACTATTCCACACAGTCTGAGTTTGAGTTCGCCAGCCCCGCTTGGCTCTACGCTTCGCAGCCCCCCCCGCGGGCAAGAGCATCGCAGGCAATCACGGTCACTCCAACTGGGGATCTGGTCGCCGGGGACACTCTCCAGGACTCACGCGAGCGCGTCGCAGCGCGATGGTTTGCGCTCAAAGGCGTGTTTGACCATCGCGGGATGGAGTTGCCCGCCATACAGCCGCTCCGTGCGGGGTCCGCCCGTACCCAGATGCTCGCCGTCTTCTCACTGGCGGGAGGCGTGGGCAAGACTAGTCTGGTAGCAACTCTCGGCCGAGCGCTCGCGTCGCAGGGAGAGAAGGTGGTCCTCACCGACACCACGTCCCACGGTCTGCTTCCGATCTATTTTGGCGTGCGCGAAGTTCGCCCCGGCGTAGTCGCCACTCTTTCACCGCCGACTCAGAGTAACGCCCAACCCATCTCTCTGGTTAGCTACGATCTAACGGGCAAAGGTGAATCCGAACGGCAACAGGAGCTGCTTACCGATGAAATCCTCCGCAGCGGGCAAGGCAATCAACGCCTGTTGCTGGACCTTTCCTCTTCATCGAGCTGGCTCGTTCGTCGCATGGCAGACATGCACCCCACCGTGCTCGTCCCTTTGGCGCCGGATATGAACTCCGCCCTCAGCCTGCTCGCGGTGGAACGGCTGTTCCGCAGCATCACCGACTCCGACGGCCGCCCCTTGTCGCCCTTCTACCTCCTCAATCAGTTCGACGGGGCCCTTCCTCTTCACCTCGACGTTCGCGAAGTCCTTCGCCGCCAGCTTGGAGATCGCCTCCTCCACACTGTGATCCGCCGATCGCCAGCGGTCAGCGAGGCGCTCGCCGAGGGCATGACGGTGTTGGACTATGCTGCCAACGCGCCGGTTTCACAGGATTATCTTGAGGTCGCTTCGTGGCTCAGGAGCGTCTCTCCGCCGGCTACGGCGGAGCATCGCGGCGTGCTCCGGGGTGAACAGTGACTCGCTCCCCTCTATGGAGAGAGTTTCAATCTGGAGACACCAGGCTGTTGCGTGCCCTCCGATTTGCGATTATGGCGGGCGGCGCACTCTTCATTGGCTTCGCCAGCGTGCTCTATCTCAACTGGGAACATCAGCTCATCCTTGCGGCGCTAACGCTCATCATCGCCATCTGGATCGGCCACAGTTCAAAGTCATACCAGGTAACGCTGACGCTGATGCTCCTCTCGATCTGCGCGACGCTGCGTTACGCATACTGGCGCGTCTCCACCGTCCTTGCGTTTCTCCGTGATCCGGCAGCCCACTGGAGCACGCTCGATGCATGGTTCGTCTGCCTGCTTCTGCTCGCAGAGTGTTATGCCTTCGCGGTCCTGCTGCTCGGCTATCTCCAGATAGTATGGCCGCTGCGGCGCGACCCCGTCCCGCTGCCCGATAACCCCGACGACTGGCCCGCGGTCGACCTGCTCATCACCACTTACGATGAGCCCCTCAGCTTGGTGCGCTTCACTGCGCTCGCCGCCATGAACATCGACTGGCCAGCCGACAAGCTCAACGTCTACATCCTCGACGACGGCAAACGCGAAGACTTCCGCGCCTTTGCCGAAAACGCCGGCATCGGGTACATGTCGCGCGACACCAATGAGCATGCCAAAGCCGGAAACATCAACCACGCGCTACACCATGTCCACTCTCCCTTCGTGGCGGTCTTCGATTGCGACCATGTGCCGACGCGCAGCTTCCTGCAACTCACCATGGGTTGGTTCCACCGCGACCAGAAGCTGGCCGTTCTGCAGACGCCGCATCACTTCTACTCACCCGACCCTTTCGAGCGCAATCTGGACCAGTTCCGCACCATCCCCAACGAGGACGAGCTATTCTACGGCGTTGTGCAGGATGGCAACGACTTCTGGAACGCCGCATACTTCTGCGGCTCGTGCGCCGTTCTGCGCCGCAACGCTCTGGACGAAATTGGCGGTATTGCCGTCGAGACCGTGACCGAAGATGCGCACACCTCGCTCCGCCTACAGATGCAGGGCTGGAACACCGCCTACATCAACATCCCGCAGGCAGCCGGCCTAGCCACCGAACGCCTGAGCGGCCACATCCGGCAGCGCATTCGCTGGGCGCGAGGGATGGTGCAGATTTTGCGCATCGAAAACCCGCTCCTCGTCCCGGGCCTCACTCCTGCGCAGCGGCTCTGCTACTTCAACGCGATGTCGCACTTCCTCTACGCGTTGCCGCGCCTCATCTTCCTCACCGCGCCTCTCATCTACCTCATCTTTGGAGCAACGAATATTCCCGGTCTCTGGGTGGCCATCGTGGCGTATGCCGCTCCGCACCTTGTGCTCTCCAACCTGACCCACTCACGCATGCAGGGGAAGCACCGGCACTCCTTCTGGAACGAGATCTACGAAACGGTACTCGCACCTTACATTTTGCTGCCCACGCTGTTTGCGCTCATCAACCCCAAGCTGGGCAAATTCAACGTGACGACCAAAGGCGGTGTAGTCAATAAGGATTTCTTCGACGCGCGCATCGCTCGTCCGTTCCTCTTGCTCCTCGCCTTCAACTTCTTCGGTCTGCTCTGTGCAATCCCCAGGTTCTTCCAGTTTCCAACGTTGGATGTGCCGCCGTGGTTGTCCTTTACGAACTGGCCAGCGCAAATCTACGACGGCAGCCACGCAGGCACCATCTGGGTCAACGTGCTGTGGACAATCTTCAACCTTGCCATCCTCGGCGTCGCAACCGCTGTCGCCTGGGAGAGCCAGCAGCGCCGCAACGCGGTCCGCATAGCGTTGGCGGTGCCTTCCGATGTCATCCTCGCCGACGGCTCGATGATTCAGGGCATCACCGCTGATCTTTCCAATGGCGGCGTGCGCACACAAATGGATTGCGCAGTCAAGGCCGTGGTCGGCGACCAAATCCAGTTTGTCTTTCCTGTACTCGACGGCACCGCCACGCTGCCTGCAACGGTCATTGGCGTCGATGGCAGCCATCTTCGTGCCCGCTTCAACGCGCTGAGCCTGCAGGAAGACGAGGCGCTCACCATGCTCCTCTACTCGCGTGCCGACGCATGGCTTGGCCTGGGCGAAACGCGCGAGCCGGACCAACCGATTCGCAGCCTCGGCCGCATCCTGCGCCTGTCGCTGCGCGGTCTCTCGCAGATCGTTAGCGGCAGCAGAAAGAACCACACAAAGAGCACGCTGGCAACCAGTGTCGCGCCCATTGTTTTGCTGGCCGTGCTTTCAGGCATCTCAGCGCAAAACGGACGGGCAGCACAGGCCGACCACCCCAAACTACCTCCCGCTCCTGCAGCGCCGGCAACCTTCGATAACGTCTTTACGCTGACCGACGCAGGCATGCCTGGCCCCATCACCCTGCATGGCGTCGATGCTTCCCATTCCCTCTACTTCTCGGTAGCTCGGAACCAAATCGTAAAGGCAGCTTCGATGAAGCTCCACTACCATCTATCCCCGGGGTTGTTACCCGGAGTTAGCCAGCTCAATGTCAACCTCAATGGTTCGCTGGTAGCGTCACTCGCCGTCGACGCCAGCTCCAGCAACCAGTCCGGCCCGCTAGAGGCCACGGTGAATCTGCCCGCCGAGCTTCTGTTTCCTAACAACCAGCTCACCTTCGAGTTCATCGGCCACTACGCCTTGCACTGCGAAGACCCTTCCAACTCCACGCTGTGGGCCCGGGTAGATTCGAACTCAACCATCGAACTCGCGGGCTCGCTTCTGCCCATCGCCAACGATCTCAGCCTGCTCCCGCTTCCGTTCTACGACTCCGGCGTCAATCCTCATCCTGTTGTGCCCATTGTCTTCCTCGCAGAGCCGTCGCCGAAAGCCATGCAGGCAGCAGGGATCGTCGCGTCTTGGTTCGGCATTTTGAATAGCTTCCGCCCGGTACGTTTTCCCGTCACTATCGGCACAATCCCCGCGGGCAACGCCATCGTCATCGCCGAGAGTCCCTCGGAGATTCCAGCGTCACTCAACCTCACCGCCATCTCCGGCCCCACTGTGGCCATGGTCGCCAATCCGTCCGACCCAACCTCGACCGTCCTCGTTCTGACCGGCGACAACCCGGACGCGCTGCTGACGGCGGCGGCGGCGCTCGCGCTCCACGGAGACACCTGGCAGGGTGCGCGGATGTCCATTCAAAGTCTCACGCCGCCACCGCCGCGCAAGCCGGACGACGCACCGCGCTGGCTCAGTACAGACAAAGACAGCATGTCGAACCTCGGACAAGTCGCGCCCACCGGCGACCTGCAGGGCGATGGCTCGGTACCCATGGCCGTCTACTTCCGCATTCCTCCAGACCTCGACTACGGCGAGACTCAGAACATCCCCTTTCATCTCAGTTATCGCTACGACGGCATACCTCTGGGGGCTGGCAGCACCTTGCAGATATTCATGAACGGTGCCTTCATCAGCTCGACGCCGCTGCCGCATCAGGACAGTGCTTCGGCCGTGCTCGAAACAGTGGTCCCGATTCCGGTCTACGACCTGCGACCCTTCTCGAACACGTTGACCCTGAATTTCGCCTTTCAATCGGCCTCGAATGGAAGCTGCGCCGCTGCGCCGCCGGCGAACCTGCAAGGCGCCATCCTCAAAGATTCCTACCTCGACATCGCCGGCATCCCGCACTGGACATCGCTTCCCAACCTCGAGCTGTTTGCCAATGCCGGCTACCCCTTCACGCGTAAGGCCGGCCTCGCCGACACTGTCGTAGTCCTTCCTGACCAACCCTCCGCCCCCGAACTCGAGATGTTCCTCGCCATGATGGGTCACTTCGCCGCGCAGACGGGATATCCGGCCCTAAACGTCACAGTGACCAACGCCGTCGGCATGACCCCCGGCGGAACCAAAGACTACCTGTTGATGGGCACCGTCGACGACCAGCCCGCACTTAGAATGCTGGACCATTCACTCCCTGTCGGCGTTGACGCCACCGGTTTGCACGTCCGCGACCTTCATGGCCTCCTCGACCGCGTTGCCTGGTGGCGCCACAACTCGGACCAGGCCTCTGCTGGACAGCTCGACACCAACGGTGGCCTTCCCGACGCACTCATCGAAGCGATCCAGTGGCCGGGCGGCTCCAACCGCACAGCCGTAGTGGTGCTTGTGCGCGACGACGCCGCCATCCCGAACTTCCTTTCCGCGTTTCTCGATAGATCGCAGTCGTCCGATGTTGCGCAGTCAGTCAGCGTGATGCACGGCTCCCAATTCTCCTCATACCGGATGGGAAACGAAACGTACCACGTGGGCGACGTCTCGCTATTCGCGCGTGTGGCGATGGTCTTCCAGGAATTTCCATGGCTGATCACAATTGTGTTGGTCATCCTGTGTTTCCTTATGGCAGTCTTGCTCCAGGCAAAGCTTCGCCGCCAGGCACGTCTGCGGCTGCACGGCGACGAGTAACCCAAACCAAGCCAAGCCAAGAGCCCGCATTCCAGAACCCAAACATTGGTAGCTGGCTAGACGTCGCCGCCGTTGCGCCGTCATCGCTTCGCCCGTCCAAAATCTCCGCCCGAATCGGCTGAATTCCGTGTCAAGCGCAGGTGAGCCCTTATTATTTTTCAATCGCCCCCAGATATCCTCAAGTTGTTGCGTCCGGGTGGGCGAAACCGCGATACAGGGGCAGGGAAAAGCGGTAGTCTTCTGCTATAGCTGCAGTATCAAACTTGATTCCTTGTTGGTGTTGGCCAGCGCGCAGATAACAATGATGAGCAAAGCATCTGTAACCCGGCTCTGGGCTCCTGCGATTTTGCTTTGTGGTGTCGTGCTGGCAACCTCCCCGGCCCGACTCGCAGCTCAGGCTCCACAATCTGCGGCGAGGGTTTCGCCATCGATCACCCAGTCGCTGCTGGACAAGGCGCACGCGCTCGAGCTGCGCGGCCGGTTGGACCTCGCCGAGCAAACCTGGCAGCAAGTGCTCCTGTCCGACCCCAGGAACACTGAGGCGCTTGCCGGCCTTGCCCGCGCCGCCAAGCTCAACCACAGCCCGGCACTCGCAAACAGCTACCTCGATCGTCTGCGCGCAGTCAATCCGAACGACCCCGGCATCGCCCTCGTTGAGAGCATCACTCCCGGCGGCAAGCAGGACCAGCAGTCGCAGCTCCAGCAGGCCGCCAAGCTCGCCGAGGCAGGGAAGTACGCCGCCGCAATGGTCCTCTATCGTCGGGCGTTTGGGACTGCTCCCCCCCCTGGCGACTGGGCGCTGGCCTACTACGAGACCGAAGCGGCCACCGAAGATGGCCGCCCCCATGCTGTAGCCGGCCTGCGTGGGCTGCTCGACAAAGACCCCGCCAACGTCGAATACCGCGTTGCTCTGGGGCGCGTTCTGACCTACGACCCCGCAACGCGGGAGGAAGGCCGCGAATACCTCGCGAGCTTCCCCAACGACGCCAAAGCAGCCGAGGCGTTCCGCCAGTCGCTCCTCTGGGACGTGTCGAATCCGGTAGTAGTCCCACAAATCCGCGCCTACCTGGCAGCCCATCCCGACCCTCAGCTAGCCGCCGCGCTACAGTCGGGGCAGGCGCCCGCGAGCACCCCCGCGCCTCCGGCGCAGGCCCCGATCCACACTGCACCGCCAACCCCACAGGCCAAGGTTCTGGCGCCCACCGCCCCCGCTGCCCCCACAATTGCCGCCGCCAAAACTCCGCCACCAAGTGCTCAAGCCCGTACCCCAACATCCAGCGCTGGCGTCGACAACCCGTCGAACCGCCTCAAGGCAGCGGAGTTGGCCGCCTACCAGGCGCTGAACGCAAATCATATCGACGACGCCGAGTCGCGCTTTAAGGCAATCCTCGCCACCGACCCCAAAGATCCGGCGGCGCTTGCCGGCATTGGGTACGTCCGCATGCAGCAGGGAAACTTCGCCGGTGCAATCGGCTTCCTCGAACAAGCGAAGGAATCCAACCAGAACGACAAGGGGGTGGCCTCAGCGCTCGACACTGCCCGCTTCTGGTTCGTCATGGGCGAAGGCCAGCGCGCCCTCAGCGACAACGACCTCACCACCGCCGAGAAGCGCTACCGCGCCGCGATCGATCTCCGCCCCAACAGCGCGGAGGCACTCGAAGGCCTTGGCGGCACGCTCACCAAGGCCCAGCAGCCCGCCGCCGCGGTACCGCTCTTCCAACGCGCGGTGGCGGCCGATCCAACATCCGCCATCGGCTGGCGCGGCCTCTTTATCGCGCAGGCCCAATCCGGAAACGCCCCGCTCGCCCTCGCGACCGAAAAGCAAATCCCGGCAGGGGTCCACACCCAGCTCATCAACGATCCCCTCTTCCTGATGTCGCTAGCCTCCGCATATTCCGCTGTCGGCCAGACCGCCGACGCGCAAAGTGCACTGGAGAGCGCGCTCAAATTGCCCACCGCCGCGGCTGCAAAGAGCGTAAGGACTGACGCCCAGCTCCAGCTAGCCGCTCTTCTGACCGCCGCAAACCACCTCGTCCAGGCCGAAAGCTTCTACGCCCAGGCAGTCGGAGACAACCACGAAAACGTCTCAGCATGGCAGGGTCTGGTGCGCGTGCAACACGCCCAGGGCCACGATCACGACGCGCTGAAGTCGGTCGAAAGCATGCCTCCCGCCACCTACGCAACCGCCATGCGCGACCCCAGCTTCGCAGCCGCTGTGGTTTCTATTTACGAGGCCGAAAACAAGCTCGATGAGGCGCAGCAGATGTTACAGAAGGCGGTGGCTCAGCAGAGCGATGCAGGCCAGAAACCCTCCCTCGCGCTGCAGATGCAACTTGCGGACCTCTACGTGCAGCGCGGCAGCCCGCAGCTTGCCTACCCAGGCTATCAACAAATCGTCCGCGACAATCCCGACCGCGCCGACGCTTGGGCCGGTCTGATTTCAACTCTCCACGCCACCGGACACGACCAGGAAGCGGCCGACCAGATCAAGACCATTCCGCCTCCCGTCCGCGCCCAGCTTGAGTCGAATGCCGCCTACCTGCAAACCACGGCGTCGGTCTATCAGGCTCTCGGCCGTTCCCGCGAAGCCGCACCCTATCTCAATCGCGTCGAGCAGGACTACGCCGCGCAAAGCAAGGCTCCGCCCGCCGACGTCGAGATTCAAAATGCGTGGGCGCTCTACAACGGTGTGGAAGACGAGGACCTTTATCGTCAGTTGATGGACCTCGGTACCCGGACCGACCTTACCCCGGACCAGCGCAAGACCGTGCAAACCATCTGGACCAACTGGGCGGTGCGCCGCGCAAATCAGGCAGGCGCTGTCGGCAACACCCGCCGGGCGCTGGCTATCCTCAACGCCGCCGCGCATGCGTTTCCAGATAATCCCGCCACCGTCAAGGCGCTTGCTACCGGGTACACTCAGGCGGGCGACCCGCATCAAGCGGTGCTCATCTACAAGACGCAGAACCTATCGAAGGCAAGCGCGGCCGACTACCAATCCGCAATCGGCGCAGCCCTCGCCGCCGGCGACAACAAAGATGCCGAAATCTGGCTCCGCTACGCCCTCGCCGTCTATCCCTCCGACCCGCAAATCCTCATGCTCGGCGCCAGGTTCGAACAGATCCGCGGAGACACCGCCCGCGCCATCAAGTACTACCGCGCCTCGCTCAAAGCGATGCCGCCGCCAGCCCTCGACTCCAAGCTGTCCGCCGAGCTCAGCCTTCCCGGGCCATCTGCTCCGCAAAGCCTACCCAGCCCGAACCGGCCACAGGATCTCTCCATCCTGCTTGCTCCCGGCACCAGCGACCTGCCTTCGCCCGCGCCTGCCGGCCCGAGTCAACCGTATCCATCAACCAACATCAATCCGTTGTCCCCATACGATGACAAGTCCAGCGTAGTGCCGCCGTACATGACCAATCCCGGCAGCAAATCACCAGAAAATGCGGCGCAGTCCCTGCCCACGCCAGCAGCCACCAATCCTCCCAGTCAGCCGGAAGTAACGGTCGCGGTACAGAGTGCAACCAGCCAAGCCCTCGGCCAGCCCCAGGCCACTGCAAACGCTTCAACTCCGCAGACCTATCAGGCGCAGCAGGTAGCGCGCCTCACGCAACAGGCAGCATCGCAGCCTCCGCCTTCACAGGCCGCCGCGTCCAGCGAGGATGTCTACGGTCCGTATGTCGCCTACATCCCGCCCCCCCCGGCGTCGACGTCCCCCACACGCACCGACCGCGGAGTCACCGGCCAGTTCGTCCTGCCCGTCCAACTCGGCGACAAGACACCCCCGCCCGTACAGCAGCAAACTGACATGACGGACGTCCTTCCCACCCAGCGGTACGCTCCCAGCGCCCGCGCAAACGAGGCCACTCGCGCAGAACCCGAAGTTGCCGCCGCCCGCGCCGCTCGCATCCGCCAACTTCAAGCAGACGCCGCCGCCCGAACTGGTCAGAGCCACCCGCCCTCCGAAGGCACCATCACAGCCACCGCCCTGAACGCAGATTACTCGACCACGCAACTGGCGCAGAACCAAGGCGCCTCCCAAGTGCCACAGCCGACCGGCGCGCCCACGGGTCAGTTCAACAACATCCCCAACACCGGCGCGCAGCAGTACCCGCAGCCTCGCACCCCACCTGCGCCCAGCCGGTCCGCGACCACTCCTCGCAGCCGCCCAGTCTCCGAACCGCCCGCTCCCACTCCAGCCACCACCCCCGTCGCCGTAGCACCTGTAATAGTCGCACCCACGCCATCCCCACCCCAACCAGCGCCTCCCATTGCAGTGACTCCCGCGCAGACTCTCACCCAGCCCTACCTTTCCGTCACCCCCGCCTATCCGCTCGCTCCTCCTCCGACCGACGCCGAGTTGCAAGCCCGCAATGTGCCAGCCCTGGGTGGCTCGTTCAGCTACCAGGCGCCAATCCCCATGACGCCCCGCCAGCAAGCCGAAAGCGAGTTGGCCTCGCTCGAAGGCTCCTACAGCGGTTGGCTCGGAGCCACCGGCATCGGCCGCTACCGCTCTGGCACCGCCGGCCTAGACCGCCTCTACGACGTTGAAGCACCCACCGAAGCTTCAGTTGTAATTGCCCGATCCGCCCGCCTCACCGCCGTAGCCCAGCCCGTCTTCCTCAACTCCGGCCTGCTGAACACCGGGAGCTTCACCACCAGCTACGTCCCCTTTCTCGGCACGCTTCCCGCCAATGCTGCAACCGCTCCCGCCCAGCAGAGGTCCAACGGCATCGGCGGCGAACTGCAGCTAACCACCAGGAATCTCGGCGTGGCCGCGGGCTACACACCGTACGAATTCCCCGTGCACAACATCACCGGCCGGTTCCACTTCACCACCCTTTCAGGTCATCTCTCTCTTTTTGCCACCCGCGAGCCAGTCAAGGACACGCAGCTCTCCTACGCGGGCCTCCGTGATCCCGGCGCTGCATCTCCCGGACCCATCTGGGGCGGAGTAATCTCCACCACAGGCGGCGCGCGCCTCAACCTCGGCAGCAGCGCCGCCAGCTTCTACCTCTCCGGCAGCGGAGGAGAGCTTACCGGCCGCCACGTCCTCGCCAACACCATGTTTCAGGGCACCACCGGAGCAACCTTCCGCATTCACAGTTGGCCCGACGGCAATCTCACCCTCGGCTACGCTCTCTCTGGCATGCACTACCAGTACAACGAGGTAGGCCTCAGCTATGGTCAGGGTGGATACTTCAGCCCCGGCTCCTATTTCCTCGCCGCAGCCCCCATCACTTTCAATGGACGCTATAAGGCAAACTTCCACTACGCCATCGCCGGCGCACTCGGCTTCCAAACCTTCGAACAGGAGGAGGCCCCGTTTTACCCACTCGATCCCGCGTTGCAGAGCAGCTTCAAACCCTCCAACGGCATCCCGTGCACCGCCGCGCAGGCCCCTTCCTACAACTGCGGCCAGTACCCCACCCAGGACACCACACTGCTCAACTATGCCGTCACCGCCGAGGCAGCGTACCGCTTCGCCGACCACTGGTACGGCGGCGGCTACCTCGCAGCCAACAACACTAGCAACTACAACACAGTCTCCGCAGGCTTCTTCTTCCGCTACGTCTTCAGCGCGCAACACTCCGCGGAGGGCTACCCACCCGGCCTCTTCCGCCTCCAAGGCCTCCGCCCCCTCCAAATCCCCTAGTCAACACCACACTCCAATTGTCGTTGTCTTTTTTTGTTGTTCCTTTTGTTGTCATTCCTTTTGTTTGTCATTCCCGAAGGGAATCTGCTTCTCGCTTTTCCTCGAGCCCCTATCCCTCACGCCGTCATCCCATCACGGTCGTCATTCTGGGCGACGCCCCGAACCTCCATAGTTGTCGTTATGAAGCCCTAACTCCCTCGCCTCCGAGCGCAAACCAGGCTCAAACCCTTGACACTACCCGTATAATTAGATAGGGCCTAAACACTCGCCAGCGTCGTGTCCGAACCAACTCCGGACCGGACCTGCGAACCCGAGGCCAAATCATATGAAATATGGATATACTCGCCGTATATACGTGCTCGCAACCCCTTTCTCATCATCAGAACTGGTGTCTATGCCAAGGGGTGTGCCGCAACTGTCGCCGTTAGAAAATGGTTCCAGTTACCAGCCCGCGACGCACCACCCAATTCCGCCATCTACCCGGAAACCCGGCTAGCCTCTCGAAAGCGTCACACCACTTCACCATCGAATTTCGAAGTAAGAGAGAAATCTGTGCGAAACGCGTTCCCACCAACCGAAAGTGAATACGTCGCCGTCAACGGCGCTCGCATGCACTACCTGCACGCGGGAACAGGCCGGCCGATGCTCCTGGTCCACGGCCTCGTCGGCTCGACCGCGAACTGGCGCAACAGCATGGGCCCGCTCTCCGAAATCGCCAGCGTCTACGCCATCGATCAGCTCAACATGGGCCAATCGCAGCGGGTCGCCAGCCTCGACGCAGGCCTCGAAGCTACCGCCGATCGCCTATCCGCGGCCATGGACGCCCTCAACCTTGCGCAGGCCGATATCGTGGGCCACTCGCACGGCGGAGCAGTCGCCCTGATGTTCGCCGCCCACCATCCCCAGCGCGTGCGAAGCCTCATCCTGTTCGCGCCCGCCAATCCTTGGAGCTATCCTGCCAATCGCCTCGTTCGGATCTTCAGCACTCGTCTCGGCAGGTTTGTCGCCCGGGTTGGGCCATACCTACCCAGACGCCTCCAGCAGGGCGCGCTGGATCGCATGTTCGGCGATCCGGCCCGCGTCCCCGCCGGTAGCCTGCAAGCCTACATCCAGGGCCTGCGCATCCCAGGCACGATGCCCCACATCCTTAACATCGTTCGCGGCTGGTTCGCGAACATGGCGAAGCTCGAGGTTGCACTCCCAAGCGTCGCGGAGATCCCAACCCTGCTGCTCTGGGGAACTCGCGACTTCGCCGTCGACCCCGCCTCAGCCGAACCCCTTCAGCGCGTCCTGCGGAATTCTGAACTGCACATCATTCCTGGCGGTGGACACATCCTCTTCGAAGAGTTCCCGGCAATCTCGAACGGCCTGATGCTCGAATGGCTACACCGCGACCTGGCGTTGCCGCCTCACGCAGTTGCGACGGAATTCGTGTCCAAGGGCTAGTGTGACTCCGAAGCCTCAGCCAGCCCGAAGGTATCGTGCAGCCACGACCGAATCTCGGCCTGCATGCGGTCGAGTTTTGCGCCCGGCGACTCCGCCGTCCCCTGGAAGAAGTGGTCTGCTCCCTCGATCCACACCAACCGCTTCGGCTCCGGCGCACGCTCCCACACGGCCGAAAGCAAGTCGCGCGGGCCATACTCGTCATGATCGCCACTCACAAAGAGTTTCGGCGCCGTGCACTTCGGCAGAAAGCCGTACTTGTAGTTGCGCCCCACTGCGTGGACGGGCAATCCGAGCCCAATCAACCCTTTCACCCGCGCATCGCCGCAACAGGCCTTCAACCCAACCGCAGAGCCGAAGGAGAAGCCCGCAAACTGAATCGGCAGCCCAAACCTGTGTTCCAGCCAACTCAGCGCCGTGCGAACATCGTCCTGTTCGCCATGCCCGTGGTCGTGCTTGCCCTCACTCAAGCCGGTGCCCCGGAAGTTGAACCGCAGCACCGGAATCCCGAACGCCGAAAATGCCTTCATTGCGTGGTAAACCACCTTGTTGTGCATCGTCCCGCCGCCCGCCGGATGCGGATGGCACACCAGCGCGGCATACGCCGCACCCTCGCGGCCGCTGTTCAGCAACGCCTCCAGCCGTCCCGCTGGGCCGCGCAAGTCTTCGATCGGGCTAATCTGCGAAGTCATCGTATTCAGTCTAATGCGTGGTCTAATAGTTCCGTCATCGCGCATTCGCACACCGGGGTTATTCTGTAACTCACATGTCAATTGACCCAATCGAACTGACGCGCCGACTCGTCAACATCGAGTCCACCACGTATCACGAGGGCCTCGTAGGCTCGTTTCTGGCCGACTTCCTCACCATGGAACGCTACGCCGTCGAGCGCATGGAGGTTGACCAGCCCGATCCCGCGCTCACGCCCGGCTCAGGCAGAGGCGACCGCTTCAACGTCTACGCTGCCATGGCCGGCGTCACGCCCGACGTAGTCTTCTCCACACACATGGACACTGTGCCGCCCTACTTCGGCTGCACCGAGGACGACGAGTTTCTCTACGGCCGCGGCAGTTGCGACGCCAAAGGTATCCTCGCCGCACAAGTCGCCGCCGCGGACCGGCTGCGCGATGCAGGCGTCAAAGTCGGCCTGCTCTTCGTCGTCGGCGAGGAGCGCGACTCGACCGGCGCAAAGATCGCCAACCAGCATCCACGCGGCTCCCGCTTCCTCATCAACGGCGAGCCCACCGACAACCGTCTCGCTCTGGCCACCAAGGGGGCATTGCGCGTCGAACTGCGCACGCATGGGCGCATGGCGCACTCCGCCTACCCCGAACTGGGCGAGTCCGCCATCGACAAACTTGTCGGGGCGCTCCACGATGTTCTCGCTATGCCGTTGCCGATCGAGCCCGAGATCGGTCCAACGACCCTGAACATCGGTCTCATCTCCGGCGGTTACGCGCCCAATGTCATCGCCGACAAGGCTGAAGCGCATCTGCTCGTCCGCACCGTTAGCGCATCCGAAGAGGTCAAAGAGGCCATTACGCAGGTCGTTGCCGGTCGCGCCGAAATCAGCTTCTCGCTCGACCTCTCCTGCGTCCGCATGCGCCGCGTCGGCAACTTGCCCACCATGATCGCCAAATTCGCCACCGACATCCCGTCGTTGACCGCATGGGGTGAGCCCTTTCTGCTCGGTCCTGGCTCCATCCACGTTGCCCACACACCGAACGAGAAAATCAGCAAGAAAGAGCTGCTCGACTGCGTCGACTTGTATGTCGATCTGGCAACTGATCTTGTGCGTTCCTGAATCTCAGCCTGAGACCACTTCGAACGGAAGCGTCCCCGCGTTGTCCTCTGCAAGCACGACCGTCTGATCCGGATTCGCGGGGTTGTAGCGCACGGTGATAGACGGACTGCCGACAGCCAGCTTTTCGGCTTCGTGTCTGCCCATCGCGACGCTGCGCACGTATCCCCCGTAGTACTCACCCTCCAGCAGGAACGAGAAGCCGCCCTCGATGAAGTCGGTTTTGGTGAACGATTCGGCCTCGTCCCCGACCGGCAGAACCTTCCAGAGGCTGATCTTCGCCGTTGTCTGCGGCCACCCAGGCGCAAGCTTTACCCGCTTCTTGCGAGCCTTCTCCCGCAGCCTGCGCCGGATTGAGTCGATGAGAAAGGCCATAACTGGGATATTCTAGCCCCGCTCGCACGGTTCTATTCTCGAATTTCGACCCGGTTTTCCTCCGCACCAAGCGGAACTAAACTAGAGCTATGCCTGCCGAGTTCACCCATCTTCATCTGCATACCGATTACTCTCTGCTGGACGGCGCTTGTGACGTAGAGAAGCTGGTCAAGCACGTCCAGTCGCTGGGTCAGACCGCTGTTGCCATGACCGACCACGGCAACATCTTTGGCGCGGTGCACTTCTTTAATGCGGCGAAAGAGCACGGAATCAAGCCCATCCTCGGGTGCGAACTCTATATCTGTCAGGAACAGGACCACCGCGCCAAGCCCGATCCCGACTTGAAGTACAACCATCTTGTTGTGTTGGCCGAAAACGAGGAGGGCTACCGCAATCTGGTTCGCCTCACGTCTGAGGCAGCGCTGCATGGCTTCTATCGCAAGCCGCGCGTCAGCAAAGACTTCCTCGCCAAGCACTCGGCTGGCCTGATCGGCTTCTCCGCCTGCCTGGCCGGGGAAGTTGCGCAGCACATCATGGCAGGGAAGTACGATGCGGCGAAGGTGAGTGCGGGACAGTATCAGGACATCTTCGGTCGAGGCAACTTCTTTCTTGAGATTCAGGACCATGAGCTTGGCCCGGACAAGACTGTGTGCGACGCGATGTTTCAACTGGAGAAGGACCTCAACATACCGCTGATCGCAACCAACGACTCGCACTATATTGCCGCCGATGACAGCCGCGCGCACGAGATCCTGCTATGCGTTCAGACCGCCGCGTCGATGAATGATCCCAAGCGCTTCAAGTTCGATACCAACGAGTTCTACATCAAATCCGCCGACGAGATGGCACGCCTCTTTGCCCATGCGCCGCACGTGGTCAGCGGCACCATGCAGTTTCCCGAGCGCTGCAACCTGAAGCTGCACAAGGTCGACAATCCGTTCCCGGCATTTCCCGTTCCCGATGGGGAGACGCTCGAGAGCTTCTTCGAGAAGGTATGCCGCGACGGTTTACAAAAACGGCTTGCAACCGCCGTCGAGCACCTGCGTGCGACCGGCAAACTGCGGAAGACAATCCCGGATTACCACGCGCGACTCGACCGCGAGATCGACTGCATCAAGCAGATGAAGTTTCCCGGATATTTCATGATTGTGTGGGACTTTATCCGCTACGCCCGGGAGCAATCCATCCCCGTCGGTCCAGGCCGTGGCTCTGCCGCAGGCTCGCTGGTCGCCTACTGCATGGAGATTACCGACATCGATCCACTGCAGAACGAGTTGCTGTTCGAACGCTTCCTCAACCCCGAGCGCATATCCATGCCGGATATCGACATCGACTTCTGCATGAACCGTCGCGGCGAGGTGATCGATTACGTTAAGCGGAAGTATGGAGAAGATCAGGTCGCGCAGATCATCACCTTCAATACCATGGCGGCCAAGGCGGCGATCAAAGACGTAGGCCGCGCGCTGGATATGCCCTACGGCGAAGTCGACCGCATCGCCAAGCTGATTCCGGCAACGATAGGGATCACCATCGAGCGAGCGCTCAAAGACTCGCCGCCACTAGCTGCCGCCTACGAAGACCCCACAATTCGCGAACTGATCGACACCGCGATGCGTCTGGAGGGGCTGGTGCGCGGCGCCGGCATACACGCGGCTGGAGTCGTCATCGCGCCCAAGCCTTTGACCGAACTCGTCCCGGTCACCCGCACCAAAGACGACGCCGTCGTGACATCGTACGACATGAAGTCGATCGAAAAGATGGGCTTGCTGAAGATGGACTTCCTCGGGCTGACCACACTGACCGTCATCGACGACGCGCTGAAACTGATCAAGTCCACCAAAGGCATCGACATAGATCTCGCTACCATAGCCCTCGACGACACCACTACGTATGAGCAGGTCTTCCACCGCGCGCTCACCTCGGGCGTCTTCCAGTTCGAATCGAACGGTATGCGCGATGTGCTGCGCCGCTACCGCCCCACCAGCGTCGAAGACCTGACTGCCTTGAACGCTCTCTATCGGCCCGGCCCGATCGAAGGCGGGATGATCAACGACTTCATCGAGCGCAAGTGGGGACGGCGCGCCGTCGAGTACGTGCTTCCTGAACTCGAACCGCTACTGCGCGAGACGCTCGGCGTCATCGTCTATCAGGAGCAGGTAATGCAGGTTTCCAACGTCATTGCCGGCTACTCGCTCGGAGAAGCCGACCTGCTGCGCCGCGCAATGGGCAAGAAAGATCCCGCAGAAATGGCCAAACAACGCAATCGCTTCATGGCGGGTGCGGCCTCAAATAAGTTCCCCAAGGATAAGGCAGGCGATCTCTTCGACCTGATGGAGAAGTTTGCCGGCTACGGTTTCAACAAATCGCATTCCGCGGCCTAGGCGTTGCTTGCGTATCACACGGCATGGCTCAAGACGCACTATCCGGTCGAGTTCATGGCCGCGTTGCTGACCAGCGAAACGTCGAAGCCCGAAAACGTGGTCAAGTACATCTCCGAGTGCCGCGAGATGAACATTCCGGTCGTTCCGCCCAATGTGCAGATATCGGACGCCAACTTCACGCCAGTGCGTACGGATTCCGGCGAGGCAATCGGTTTCGGCCTCGCTGCCATCAAGAACGTGGGCCACAACGCCATCGTCTCCATCCTCGCTGCACGCGAGGAAATGCGCGTGCAGGGAAAGCAGGGCTTCGCCAGCCTGTGGGACTTCTGCGAAAGAGTGGATCTGCGCCTATTGAACAAGCGCGTTCTGGAGTCGCTGATCAAGGCTGGAGCAATGGATGCCTTCGGCCCTCGCGGCCAGGTTTTCGCGGCACTCGACAAGTCGATGGAGCGCGCGCAGAAGTCGCAGAAAGATACCGCGTCCGGCCAGAGCGGACTCTTCGGCGGCATCTTCGACGCGGAGGACACGCCCGCCGCAAGCCGCGAAAATGAGGCCTTACCGCCCGCGCCAGACTGGGACGAACACACGCGTCTCCAGAACGAGAAGGAGGTCCTCGGCTTCTTCGTCTCCGGACATCCGCTCGACAAGTACCGCGAGAAACTGCGCAACCTCAAGGTCGTCGACACGGCAACCGCCTGCGAGATGAAGCCGGAGCCGCAGGTATTTCGACGCGGCTCGTATGAGCAACAAAATGAGATACAGATTGCCGGGGTAATCACCGGTCTGAAGGTCGCGAAGTCAAAGCGTTCGGGCGAGATGTACGCGCAGGCATCCCTGGAAGATTCCGTCGGCAGGATCGAGCTGATTGCCTTCTCGACCGCCTACCAGAAGCTGGCGGAAAAACTGAAGATCGATGTGCCTGTGCTGGTGCGCGGCGTCCTGCGCGGAGAGGATGATTCAGCTCCGAAGCTGTCCGTATCGAACATTCAGGCGCTCGAGGACGTCGAGATCAAATTGCCGGAGTCCTTGCGGATCAAGGTGTTACTGGGCCATCCCGACGTTGCGCTGCTGGAGAAGTTGAACGCCGTCTTTCTCGCTGCACCCGGCAAGGGCAGGGTACTGCTCGACCTCGAAGAGCCTGGCGAGTTCCGTGCGGTTCTCGAGCCCCAAGACGTCGCCGTCTCCGCCGATCGGCTCTTCATCGACCGTGTCGAAGAGATTGTCGGCCACGGCGGCGTGCGCGTCATCGATTAGCGGTTTACGATCCCCACACGAAAGACCGGCTTCGCCTTCTCCGCCGCGTCCTGCTCATAGGTTTGCTCGGTCTTTGCGGGGTCGTAATCGCGCCATAGCCAAGCCATGGACTCCGGCATCTCTGCCTCACCCTGCGCCGGGTTGTGTGTGCCTTTGCCGAAGCTGAAGTGGAAATCGTACCCGCTCAGCTTCAGCGCATTGGCCATGCGAATGTTATCAAGCGGCCAACTGCCGTGGTCTTTTTCCTGATCGTTCGCGCCATCCTGCGACCACATGCGGATATTGCGCTTCGGACCGCGCAGGACCATGTCAGGGAAGTCCTGGCCTCCGGCGGTGACATCGGGTCGCTCATGCCATTGGATCGCCGTGAAGCTGCCGATCCAACTCTGCACGCGGCTGAACTGGTCCGGCATTTGCCAGGCAACATTGAAGGCACAAATAGCTCCCGACGACGAGCCGGAGATTGCACGGCTGTAGGCATCCTTGCGCACATTCAGCCCGGCCAGCGCCTCGGGCAGAAGCTCATCGCGCAGAAAGCGTGCGTAGCGATCGCTCACCGTGTCGTAGAGCGTCGAGCGCATGGCGTCCTTCAGCGTGCGGTGCTGTTCCTCCGCAAAGTGGCTGACAAATTCATATGTCGGCGTGCCCGGTGAGTCGGTGACGTCCCCCGGACTGGTCATCACGAAGATGGTCACCGGCATCTTCTTCGCGGCAATCAGGTTGTCGAAGACGTTTAGCGCCTGCAGGTTTCCCTCACGGCGGGTATAACTTTGACCGTCGGTGAAAACCATAAGCGCCGCCGGGACTTTGGGGTCGTATTGCGCCGGCACATAGACCCAGTAATCGCTCTTCATGCCGTCGTAGGTCTTGCTAACGTGGACGCGCTTCTCGGAAAGCTTGCCTTGCGGCACATCCGGCATGGCATACGACATCGGCCCGAATGCCGGCACATCCACCGATCCTCCGAACGCCGCTCCGTTCACGATGTAGTGAAACGTATGCGCCGCGCCAACCTTTATGTCGCTCACCGCTGCGTACCAGAGCTTCGATTCCGCAGCGTGCTTCATGGGTGTAGCTGTGCCATCGTCGATTACCAGCGACGGCGTCGAATCGGTCTCAACGGCAAAAAAGAACTTAGGGCCCTGACCCGTCCACGCAGTGCCGTCCTGCAGAGCCTTCGCGTCGAAACTGGATGTGATGGCCTCGCGTAGTCCCGGCTTGCCGGAATTCGCCAATGTGATCAGATCGGGTGCCGGCATCTTCTGCTGCGAGAACGCTGGCAGAACCATAGCAGCAATCAGAAGGAGAAGTCGTCGCATAGTTCGAAAACTATAGTGGGGTGTGACCACGATGAGCAAGCCGTTGCCTGCGGAATCCTACCACGCCGTCGCCACGTCGCTCTTTTTGTTCTTCGGCGGGGGCAGCATGTGGATGTACGCAGGAGCATTGCGGTCTACCGTCAATATGCCGTCCTTCTCGTGCAGCTCGGTTACATGCAGAAACGAGCGCCGCGACCAGCCCGGATCGTGTCCTTCCGCGTCCGGACCGCCCTGATGGGTGAAGTAGAAGAGCCAAGCGCGTCCGCTGCCATCGACCACCACATCTGCGTGATTGCCTATTGCCCGGTCGGTCGGCTGCGTACCCGGCACGCGCAGCAGGTTGTCTGGCTGCTGCTTCCAGTTGGTCAGGTCGTCCGAGCGAAAAACCGCAAGCCCGCTGTGCGGATCGTTGATAAGCCAGTACGCGTCGTGCCACTGAAAGACGACCGGCCCTTCACCGTGGTTCGTTGTTGCGATGCCCTTCGGCGTCCAATGCACCAGGTCGGGCGAGTCGCTGAAGTAGACCTTCGAGCTGTCGGCCTCGTTCTTGTACCACAGCCGCCAGTGACCATCGGGCAACTTGAAGACGCACGCATCAATCGTCCGCTCCGACTCCAGGTTCGCGTTTTCGAGCGGCTTCCAGTGCAGCAGGTCTTTGCTGGTCAGGTGCAGGATGTGGCGCGGGTGGTTCCAATCGGTGAAGGTGCCGGGGACCACAGTCAGAAACATGTGATACGTGCCATCGACGTCAATCACCTCCGGCGCCCAGAGCGTGTAATCGGGCGCGGGCAGGGGAATATCGGCCTCGCTGACATACTTCCAGTGCGCGCCCCCGTCGGCTGACTCCGCAATGCCGATGTGCGTGCCATGCACCCACTCCACACCGCCTCGCCCATCCAGGTCCGCGCGGCGATTGGTATAGAGCATCCACCACGTCTCGCGCTCGCGGTTCCATACGACAACAGGATCGGCAGCTCCGTCATGCGCTGGGTCCCGAAATAGAGGCACGGCGGCGGGGATTCCGAGGGAAGCTCCGTTTTGCCCCGGCTTCTCGTCCAGGGTGGGGTACGGGATTTTCGCCTTCGCAGTTGGGTCCGGAAGTGTGAGTATAAAGTCGAGCCGCACGGGGACAGACGGGGCGACTGCGATGTTCTCCTGAAGCAGCCTTACATAGCCATTAGCGGCGACTTCTATGATGTAAGGGCCGTATGGCAGCTGGTGGAAAGAGTACGTGCCCCAAGTGTCGGCGTGAGTTTGGTTCTGTGTGCCGGTGTTGGTGTTGACGATGGTCACGAGGGCGTTGGCGATCGATGCGCCTTTGGGTCCGATGATCTTGCCCTGGATTGTACCGTCGGCTGGGGGGAGGGTGGTATAGAGCTCGTTCGCGATGCTGTCGCCGCCTATGTTGGAATGGGCGAGATCTAAGGTTGGAGGGGCATTTGTGACACTGACGGTGACGGGAGCTCCCCCCGGGGTCAGCTTCATGCTCAAGCCGGTTACTTTGTTGTCGGCGACGTTGACGTTTTCCTGAAGCAGCCTTTGATAGCCATCGGCGACGACCTCAACATTGTATGGACCGGGCTGTATAGGGGATATCGAGTATGCGCCGGATGCGTTGGTTTGCCGGCGTGTCTGGACACCGGTGTTAGTGTTGGTGGCTGTGACGAGAGCTTTGGCAATTGGTTTGCCGACCGTGTCGGAGACGGCTCCCTGGATGCTGCCCGCCGGGAATGGCTGGGCGAGCGGGGAGAGCCCGGCAAGCAATGCAAGCGCGCCGACGATCAGCACGGCGAATTCGGTCTTTTCCCTAAGTTTCCTGGGTAGTTCCATCGAAGCCTCCGCACGTCGCAACCCAGTGTAGACGATGGCCCAGCGGTTCAGCCGCTGCTACTTCTTGCCCACCTTCAGCGCAAGTTCCAAGGTGCCGACTTTGTTGGAGGTATGGTCGAGCACGCCCACCCGTAGGAACAACTGCCCAGGCGGCAGGTCGATCTGCTGGAAGAAACGGATGGGCTCCTTGGCGCTCATCTGCTGCTGATACGTTGCGTCGGTCAGCGTGGTCTTCACAATCTGACTCAGCCCCGTCAGCAGTCTATCGTTCGAGTCATAGACCGCGATATCGAAGTCGAGCGAGCCTTTATGCGTGTTTGAACCGGTAAACGCAATCTGCTGCACCGGAACCACAAACGAGAAACCGTATCGTGTCAGGTGCTTTCCTTGCAGCTTTGGATCGAGCGTCCCCAGCACCGGAGGATCGCCCGGCTTCGGCGCGACGGTACTCGGCGCTATCTCCACGTCGAACAGCAGTTGCTCCGAACTCGGGAACCCGCGGCTCATCGGAGCCTTCATGTTGCCTGCGTAGGCCGGCGGCGGAGTCACTGCCATCGTAAGGTCTGTCTTCGCTGTTACTTTGGAGAGGTCATCCGCATAATATCCCTTACGGAAAACCAGGTTGACCCCGGGCCGATCTACCTTCACGTCGATCCTGTGGTACTTTCCGTCATATTCCGTGTTCGGCGGGACATACGCCATCGAGTAGTAGTTAGCACCGTTATCCAACGCCTTCAATACCGCCGGCCCGATGGCGTTGGTGTTGTAGTAGGCAACGCCGCCGGTCGCCTCAGCTACCGCATCCATCGAGAGAAGTGTTGCCGATTGAAACGCCGTGTTTTCAAGTCCGCGGCCATCGATTGGATAGATTGCCACCTGCGAAGCATTCAACAGATCATATGCGTGGGTCAGCGCCGTAGTGTAGTCCGGCAGGCACCGCGGCCGCTCATTGGGATCGGTAATGGCCGGGATCCCCACGGTGAACCATATAAGGTTCTTCCTCGCCTTGATCGGAAAGACGTTTGCTGCGATCTGGTCGAACGATTCCAGCACCATGCGGTTTCGCATGTCTGACTGAACGCACTCCTTGTCTCCGTTTCCGTCCAGGTCGTAGGGTGCGGTGTTGATCGCCGCCTTCAAAATCTCCTTGTCCGAGGTGAACGACTGCAGAATCCTCAGATGGTTGGTCATCGAAAGGACCATCACCCGCGTTCCCGGCGGCATCTGGTCAATTGCCTGCACGGCGGAATCCTTGACCGAATGCTGGATACGTATTGAGTTCTGCATCTGGCGGATGTTGGTGCTGTCCACCGGCGCCTCATTGGCAAAGTCCAGCAGGAAGATGTTTATCGCAGCACTCGTCGGCTCCGGTTGCAGGTTCGTGTAGACATTCGGCGGAAGGGGTGGCAGCGGCGGCACGCCCACCGAAATCACCTCTTCCCAGTTGTGGATCGGCTGCGGCTTTCCATCTTCGTACAGCGTGAAGTCCGACTGCTTCAGCCCCTGTACCGGCCGCCCCTCGGAGTCTGTCACGGTCGTATCCACCACCGTCAGTCGCGAATACACCCGGAGCGTTGCCGGACCACCTGCATCCTGTTGCGCAACCGCTCCGGAGCGCGCCAATGTCAACGTCGCTAGGATCGCGCCGATACCAACCACGGTTATGCCCGCTCGCAAGTCTCGCATTTAATAAATGTCCTCTTATAACTACGACCCGATTTTTCTGGTCTCGACTCTCGGTTAGATGAGATATTCGGGACCGTGGGAAGCCGCCAGGTATTTGGTTGAAAGGGACAACCTATTGCCGCCCAGGCATATCGCGCTATGACGGGCAACGGACCTCGTACTCCGATACAATGATGCAGATGGCAGAACAAGAAGCAATGGCTATGCCTGAGGCCTGGCGCAGGACAGAGCTCGCGCGGCACCCCGAGCGCCCCTATCCGATGGACTTCATCGAAGCACTGTTCACTGATTTCAGCGAAATCCACGGCGACCGGGCCTTCGGCGACGACCCCGCGATGGCTTGCGGCATGGCGCGCTTCCATGGCAGGCCAGTCCTGGTCGTCGCCAACCTGAAAGGGCGCACGCTAAAGGAGCGCGTCGCCCGCAAGTTCGGCTCGCCCGACCCCGAGGGTTACCGGAAGGCTCTGCGAGCGATGAAGATAGCCGAGAAGTTTGGTCATCCCGTCTTCACTTTCCTCGATCTCGCCGGCGCGAACCCCGGAATCGGAGCCGAGGAACGCGGCCAGGGCGAGGCTATCGCACGTAATCTGCTGGAGATGGCGCGCCTGCGGGTACCGACCATCGCTACCGTGACTGGTGAAGGCGGCTCCGGTGGAGCACTGGCGCTCGCGGTTGCCGACCGTGTCCTGATGCTCGAAAACGCGATCTACACCGTCATCTCACCCGAGGGCTGCGCGTCTATCATGTGGAAGGACGCCAGCAAGAAACAGCAAGCCGCGGATGCGCTCAGGTATACCGCCTTCAGCGCGAAGGACCTCGGCTGCGTCGACGATGTACTCGCCGAGCCCGACGGCGGGACTCACCTCGATCCTGCCTGCGCCATGGCCATGGTTGACGAAAAACTCCGCTTCCACCTGGCGCAGCTTGACGCCAAGCCCATCGAGGAATTGCTCGAAGAACGCTACCGGAAGTTCCGCAATATTGCGCAGTTCTTCACTACTTCCGAATAGCCTTACACGTGGAGTCAGCAATAACCTTGTCAACCTTGTCATTCTTGCTGGAACATTCACGGGACGCCGTGGATTCTTAGCCGCTGCGTCCCACTCATCCATCGTAGTTCTCATCGTTTTTCCGCACTGCCGCCAAGTACCGGTCCTATCATGGCATCTACCTCTACCGCCGTTCCGCCGCCGCCACTGCCAGGCCTTGCCCGCCCGCGGCAACGGCCACGCTCGTTGCAACTCGCCTCGTTCGTCGCTGCGATCTCATGGTTCTTGTGCGCCCGCGTGCTGTCCCAGAGCGCCTCCAACGGGATTGCTCAGCGGTTCGACCTTGGCGACGAGCAGCCTCTCCTCGGCGCATTGTCTCTACTCTTTCTTCTGATCTGCGGCCTCGCGCTGTTGCGCAGCATCGAGCAGCGTCGCGCCCCTCTGCGGCTCACGCTCGGGCTTCCGCGCCGGTCCACCTCGAGCAAGGAGTGGGCCACCGGCGCCGCCATCGGCTGGGGTCTGGCCATTGCATGCGTGCTTCCGATGGCGCTCGCAGGCACCTTGGACGTCCAGCTCTGGACTGCGCCACGAGCGTTTTATCTGCTCGGGCTCAGCCTGTCCACGCTCGCCGTTCTCACGCTGGCCCACACTCTGGCCGTCTATGGCTACGGCTTCCAACGGCTGATCGAAGCGACAGGGCCGGTGCGGGCGACGCTGATTTTGGTAGTTGCGGCGGCGGTCGTCCATTCGGCAATGCCGACGGCGTATGGGACGCCTCAAGGTACGCGCATTCTCGTGGACATGCTGACAACCACCCTGTTCTGCATCTGCTGGTTTCGCTCCCACGGTCTTTGGCTTCTCTGGGGACTGCACTTCGCATGGGCCGCGTCGACCACTCTGCTCTTCGGGCTCCCTGTCAGCGGCAACTCGGCGTTTATCTCTGTCGTCGACACGCGCGCCGTCGGCCCCGCCTGGCTCACCGGAGGTGCGTATGGTCCGGCTGCAGCAGCGCTGACGATCCTTTTCCTGCTCGCCGCCATCCCTGTGCTGGTGAGCGTCACCGACGACTACGCATGGAGCTACACCCATCCGCCCATCATCCCGGCCGGATACGATGTCACTATCGCTCCTCCGGCAGCCCACGTCGCCATGGAGGAAGCCGCGTTGACGGCTCAGCCGGTCAATCCGTCTTCGCTGATCCAGATTCTCCCTGCGTCGCCGCAGAGTCATCCTACAGACAGCCTTCCAGAGTAGTCAGGTCTTGCATCTCACAGAACACTGAGGCTGCCGGTAAGCCGATTCATGAGCGGGAGCTGGATTTTGGGTTTCCGCTTGTAAAAAGGCAAGACAAGGTGCAAGATTTTCTATACACGGGGTCCTGGCCATGGCCTTTCGTCGCACCCATTTTAGACAACTTTCCGCAGCCCTCCCGATGGGTCTCCTGGCTGGCGCGCTGGTATGCGAGCCGGGCCAAGGCTATGCGCAGGTGTTTGTGGTCGGAGAAAAGACCGCAATGGCCGACGTCTCCACCGAATTCCGCCCCACCAGGGTTGAGTTGCCATCGGCCCCAATTACCGAGCGAGGACGCCTTGAATTGGTGCGTAACCTTGAGGCGGAACAAGGCTTTGCCCACCGCCCGCTGCCGCTCGGCGACGGCCTCGTCCTGATGGCAAACGGCAATCTGACGCCCGGTGGCGACGCCTACAAGGAGATGCTCTACAAGAAAGGTGAGTCGGCCCAGCCGGGCGATCGGGTCGCCATCACTACGGTCACGGTCAAGGCCGACCGCATCGTCCTCGACCTCAACGGTGGCCCGTATCTCAAGCATCGCTTCCTGCGCCACATGGAGATTAATGACTCCCCCCTTGTTCCCGACGACGGGGCCCAGGTAACGGGCTGCCGTGTCACGCTGGTCTTTGAGGGCGGCATCCCCGACATCAGCGCGCCCGAGGTGAAGGCGCTGCTCGACCCCATCATCGACTTCGGCGTCAAGACCGGCAGCGAGGCCTACGCGGACACTCTGCCGCCGTTTCTCAAGAACGCTATAGCTCAGCACGATGTACTCGTTGGTATGGACCGCAAGATGGTAATCGCCGCCGCGGGCGCGCCCGAGTCGAAGGTGCGCGAACTCCTTCCGGGCTCCGCCGACCAGCACTACGAAGAGTGGATCTACGGGCAAGCCCCGCAGACGGTCCGTTTCGTGCGCTTCGTAGGCGACCGTGTGATCCAGGTCCGTATCGCCGCCTTGGGTCAACCCATCGCCATTCACGACAAGAATGAGATGGAGGGCTATCTCGATCCGGACAATATCCACGAGGTCGCCATGGGAGACACCAAGCCCACAACCCACGAAGATGGCTCGGCGAAAGCGCCACCTAGCATCCTAAAGCCGGGCGAGGTGGCCCCAGGCAGTTCGCGCCGCGTCCTCGTGGCCGTGCCGGTCTCAACTGCACCCCCTGCTGCGGACAAGACCGATCCGGACAGGAACGATCCTGCGCCGGCAAATCCGCCCGCGATCCCGGCGGATCACCCCGCCGATCAGCCCGCGGGCTCAAACCCCTAAGCGGGCTCACGGGCTTACTTGATCCCGTTCAATGCTGCCTGCTGCGCGGCCAGCAACTCCCGGATACCTTTCTCCGCGTAATCAAGCATGGAATCGAGCTGGGCGCGCGTGTAGGAAACGCGCTCGGCGGTAGCTTGTGTTTCGACCAGGCCGCCATCCGCCAGCATCACGACGTTCATATCGACGTCGGCACGCGAGTCTTCCTCGTATGCGAGATCGAGCAGGATGTTGCCGTCGACGATGCCGACCGAAGTTGCCGCAATCATCTGCCGCATCGGCGACGTCTTCAGAGTTCCCGCGGCTACCAGCTTGCCCAGTGCCAGCGCCAGGGCAACCGACGCACCGGTGATCGCAGCCGTCCGCGTCCCTCCATCGGCCTGCAGTACGTCGCAGTCGAGAATAACCGTACGCTCACCCAGCGCCTTCATGTCCACGACAGCCCGCAGCGACCGGCCGATCAGCCGCTGAATCTCATGCGTTCTGCCACCGATCTTGCCCCGTTCGGCCTCGCGTGGAGTGCGCGTCAACGTGGCGCGAGGCAGCATCCCATACTCGGCCGTAACCCAGCCGCGTCCCGAGTTGCGCATCCAACCGGGCACGCCGGCCTCGATCGTCGCATTACACAACACACGCGTATTGCCGGTTTCGACCAGCACCGAGCCCTCGGCGGTAGCAACATAGCCCGGAGTGAAGCGCGTAGGCCGCAGAACATCGGCGGCGCGGCCATCCGGCCGAAAAATCTGAACGGAAGATGTGAGAGAAGTTTCGCTTGGAATAAGAACTGAGGCCATGACGCGATTATAGTTGGTGCATGGCAAGTTCAGGCTTCGCGGGCAGGCTCGGCTCCCAAAAGGGGAATTCGTCCCAATTCGGGAAACTTTGAGCGGTGCCGCGCGATTGCTGCGGCTGCTCAGTACCGAAGTGTCGCTCCTGTCCCATATTGGGATCCGAGCATCGAATCCCGAATGTGAAGAATGATCGGTGCTTCATTTAGTTTCAATTGGTTCGCTCCAATGTGCCAGTTTGGCACTCAACCTGATTACAGAGTTAGTGTCTGAATCTTCTCTAACGGAGATAAACAGTCAATTTCTGGAGTTCATCGGAGTATCCCAACGTGCAGGCAAAGCAGAGTTTCACCGCCTCAGAGATGTACAGCCCTTCCGAATCAACTACGCCTCCTCTCCCCGTTTGCGCCGCAGTGGCAGTTGCCTCGGCCCGCGCCATGGGGGCAAGCGGTTCGGCGATTCCCAGAGGCCTTCTATCGCAACCAGACCATGATCTATCTCAGCCGTGCTCGGCAGCCGATCGCGGCGAAGGGCTGCTCCACGACGCCCGCAACCTGATGGGAGCGCTCGGACTCTACTGCGACTTGCTGTCGATGCCGGGCGTACTCAAGCCAGAGCACCGCCATTATTCGACGGAGGTGCGCCTGTTGGGCGCGCGCAGTGCGGCAATGATCCAGCAACTGATGGAGCAATCGCTGCAAGCGCAAGCGGCGGCGGGGTGCTCATGGCTGAATAAGTCTCCCAAAACCGCGGGCACTGGCTCCTTGGGAGCCGCTGCAGCAAATTCGCCCGACATTGCAGCCATCGGGCAAACGGCGAGAACCCTGAACCCGGTAAGCCTGCGCAGCATCATCGACCGCTGCTCAGGTCTGCTTGGCCGCGTTGCCTGTGGCAAAACGGTCGAGATCAGCTATGGAGTTGCTGCTGCCATCGAGGTGCTCGTGGGAGAGGATGCGGTGGAGCGGATCCTGGTTAATCTGGTGCGCAACTCGGCTGTGGCGTTGGGGAAGCGCGAACCGGCCTTCAATTCGAACGCAGATCTCCACTGGGAAGGCGCAGGCGAAGCCACTTGCTGCGATTCTACCCAAAGTTTCTTAGCTGTTCCGCAGCGCCAGGTGCGGGAGACAGCGACCGATCCCACCGATGACGAGACTCCCGGATCGATTCGTATTGGAGTCGGATTGCTGGTGAATCGCGTGGGCGATCCAACACCGTGGCCCTTCCGGCGGGTGCGTCTCACCGTCGAGGATTCAGGGTGCGGCATGCCTCCTGAGCAACTCGACAGGCTGCTCTCGGGCGGCCGGGCACCTTCGCGGGGCAGCCATGGGATAGGCCTTCGCGTGGTGCGCGATCTGGTTGCCGACTCAGGCGGCGATCTCAGGGTCATGAGCGCGCCCGGGGTGGGCACGCGGGTACAGATCGAGTGGCCAATGGCCGTGCCTCCGGCAGATACCTCGGGAAGCCATGACCTGGCGCGAGCAGGCGCGGAACGGAGGCAATCATGCTGATACGGGAGCCGTATTCTTTCCCTTCATCGTCCAGCTCCGGCCTCCCAGAGACTCTGGATCGCCTCCTTGAGGGTCCCTCACTCGAGCCCGGCGTGAGCTTGTCCGCAAGCGAATCGGGTAGGCCTTCTGCCTTGCCCAACGGGATGCCTTCGCTTCGCCTGCTTGTCGTGGACGATGACGAGCCTCTGCGCAAGGCTTGTTGCGAAATCGCCGGCAGTATGGGCTTCATTCCCCTCTCGGCGGGCAGTGTGCAGGAGGCTCTGGAGGTGATGCAACAGCAGCAGGTGGACATGCTTCTACTTGATCTTAAGCTTCCCGGCGGTGGCGGACTGAAGCTGCTTGGCGAGGTCAAATCCCGCTACCCGAAGATCGCCGTCGTAGTGATGACGGCATTTGCAACGGTGTCCTCGGCGGTGGAGGCGATGCGCATTGGCGCCGGCGACTATCTGACTAAGCCGTTCGCATTGGAACAGCTGACGGCAGTGCTCGACCAATCCAGCCACCGGCTGCACTTTGACCAGGAGAGCCGCAAACTCCGAGAGCGGCTGCGTACCGAACGCGGCATGGGAACCATGATAGGGACCTCGCCCGCAATGGAGAAGGTCTACCACATCCTGTCGAAGGTGGCGTTTTCGAGCCATCCTGTGCTGATTCTTGGCGAGAGCGGCACCGGCAAGGAACTGGTGGCGAGATTGATCCACACCAGCGGACCGCATTCGTCCAGGCCATTCGTCCCGGTCGACTGCGGTGCACTGGTGCCGACGTTGATCGAGAGCGAGCTGTTCGGTCACGTCAAAGGAGCGTTCACCGGTGCCAACCGGGCCAAGGAAGGCCTGCTGGCGGCAGCCGAGGGCGGGACGGTCTTTCTCGACGAGATCGGCGAACTGCCTTTGGACCTGCAAGCCAAGCTGCTGCGCGCACTACAGGAGAAAGAAGTGCGTCCCGTAGGCGCAACCCACGCGGTTCCAATCTCCGCGCGGGTGCTGGCTGCGACCAATCGCGATCTGAAGGCGATGGTGGCGCAGGGGCTCTTCCGCAAGGACCTTTACTTCCGGCTGAACGTGGTGAACCTCAAGATTCCGCCGTTGCGCGATCGCAGGGAAGACATTCGGGTGCTGGCCGAATACTTTCTGGAGCGGGTGCGCCGCGAGTCGGGAGGGTCGCATAGCTTCTCCGAAGACGCGTTCCAGCTGATGATGGAATACGACTGGCCGGGTAATGTGCGCGAACTCCAGAATGCCGTGGAACGCATGTGCGCGATGTCCTCAGGACCGGTGCTGCATTTGGTTGATCTGCCCACGCAGATGCAGGACTTCTGTGCGCATCGCCGCGAGGCTGATCCGTCGGCGTGCGAAGGCGCCAATGGCCGTGGTGACGACGCCATCGTTTCGATCGCCGACATGGAGAAGCAGGCGATCCTCGAAACCATCCGGCAGTTGAAGGGGGACAAACTGATGGCGGCGCGGTTGCTCGGGATTGGCAAGACCACACTGTATCGCAAACTCAAGGAGTACGGCCTGGCCGAAGCAATCGAATCGACGGGGAATTGAGGCTCTGACGTGCAGGTCTGCCGTCCTCGCGGGGGTTCACAGCACCTGCTGCTATCCTTGGGTTTGCCGGTGTCCAGCCGGTAGAAGATCTGAGGGAGCGAGTTCATTCATGTCTGAAGCTGCTGAAGCTGTGAAGATTACCGTCCGACCCAATGGCTCACTGCGGGTTGAGGGACCAATTGTGCTAAGCGATGCCGAGGGCAGGACGTGGGACCTGACCGGCAAACCGGCGATCTCGCTGTGCCGCTGTGGCGCAAGCGAAAACCGGCCGTTCTGCGATGGCTCGCACAAACGGATCGGCTTTGAGTGCGCGGCTACCCCTCCACCTCCCGCCGAGGCTACCGGTCTCTGAGAAACCTGCATGCGGCCGCGTCGATTCCTGAGTTCGTTGCCGATTCTGCTGTTGGCGCTGGGGATTGGCTGCGCAGCGGCGCGCGCGCAGGACTTTGCCCAGTACGTCGGGCAATATCGTAGCGCGTCTAATCCCGACCAGATTACGGCTGTCTACCTGGACGGCGGAGTTCTCTACGAGGAGAGCGCGCAACGCCAGCGGCAGCGGCTTGTGCCTGACGCGACTGTGCAGGACCAGTTCGCGATAGCGACTCCGCGGGCACACTTGGCGTTTGTACGCAATGCATTGAACGCCATTACCGGCCTGAAAGTGACGCTCGATAGTGACGGAAGAACGCTGGTTGAAGCAGCGCGCTTCAGCACAGCCGGAACGCGGCTCAGCCCCACCCGTGACTACACGCGGCGGGAAGCGATGATCCCGATGCGCGACGGCGTCCGCCTTCACGCGGTCATCCTGTTGCCGGAGAATCCGGATGATCCGCGACCGCAAGGCTGGCCGTTTCTGCTCGCCCGAACTCCTTACGGCGTGGAGGAGTTTGACTCGCAGAAAATAAACGAGGACAAGCCGGAACTGGCCGCGAGCGGATACATCTTCGTGTATGAAGACATTCGCGGCCGGTACGGGTCGGAAGGGCAGTTCGTCATGAACCGGCCCATTGTTGCCCGTAAGGGCAAGAGCGATGTGGACGAGACCACCGACGCGTACGACACCATCGACTGGCTGCTGAAGAATGTGCAAGGCAACAATAGCCGCGTCGGCGTCTTCGGTCTCTCGTACGATGGCTTTCTGGCGATTATGGCAGGCATCGACGCGCATCCGGCGGTGAAGGCGATTACACCGCAGGCGCCAATGACGGACGTATGGATGGGCGACGACTTCTTCCACAACGGCGCGTTTCGCGAGGCCTACGGCTTCGATTACATACAGCAGATGGAAGCGCAGAAGACGGATGTGCGCGTAGCTGCAAAGCAAGATACGTACGACTTCTTTCTGCAGCACATCAACTTCGCCGGCGCGGCGGCTGCCGCAAAGATGAGTAATCTACCTACGGCCAACGCATTCCTCAACCAGCCTGCGTATACCAAGTTCTGGCGAGACATGGCGGTTGAATACCATCTGACCAAGGTCGAAGTGCCGACTCTGGAGGTGGGCGGCTTCTGGGACCAGGAAGACATGTGGGGCACGCAGGCAGAGTATGCCGCGCTGAAGCCGCATGATTCGCGGCACGAGGTTTTCCTGGCTTTGGGTCCTTGGAACCACGGCGGCTGGCATGGACCGGGCCGCACGCTTGGATCGGACTTCGGCCGGCTGGACTTTGGAGAGGCGACCGGGACTGAGTTTCGCAGGACGTTGGAGTTTCCCTTTTTCGAGAAGTACCTGAAAGACAAGCCAGTCTTCGACCTTGCCGACACGGCCAGCTTTCGCACGGGCGTGAACCAGTGGGAGCGGTACAACGTTTGGCCTCCGGTTACCGGATTTGCTCCGGCGCGGCTGTATCTTGAACCGGGCAAGCAACTCAGCTTTGCTGCGCCTGCGGGCGGCGGCGATGCGGTTGCCGCGGCCTATGTTGCAGACCCGGCCGATCCAGTTCCGTATCGGCATCGGCCGATCCAGTCGACGTATGCGCCGGGTTCGAAGTGGTACACGTGGCTGGTGGAAGACCAGCGCTTCGTAACCGGGCGGAAGGATTTGGCCAGTTTCACAATGGCGCCGCTGGACCACGATGTGACGATGACGGGCGATGTGACTGCGGACTTGTTTGCGGCAACGACGGGAAGCGCTGCGGACTGGGTGGTGAAGCTCATTGATGTGTATCCGGAGGACGCAGCTTCAAATCCGGGCTATCAGTTGATGGTTGCCGATGAGATCTTTCGCGGGCGTTATTTGCACAGCTTCGAGCAGCCGGAGGCGCTGAAGCCGGACGTGGTGAACGAGTTCAAGTGGAGTTTGCACGGCGTCGATCACACTTTCCTGAAAGGGCACAGCATCATGGTTGAGGTGCAGTCGAGCTGGTTTCCGTTGTACGATCGCAACCCGCAGACGTTTGTGCCGAATATTATGACGGCTCCGAGGAAGGCATACAAAGCGGAGACGATGACGATTTACGGCTCGCCGAAGTATCCGTCGCATCTTGAGTTCGAAATGGCGAAGTAGGGGACTCATTTCAGCGGCAACGGGTACATCAGGCCGCCTTGGGTGTAGAGGCGGTTGAGGGCGCGGGGAAGTCTTAGTGGGGACTGGACGCCCAAGTCGCGGTCGTAGATTTCGCCGTAGTTGCCGACGGCGGCGATGACGCGGGCTGCCCAGACGTTGTCGAGGCCGAGGCTGGCGCCGATTTCGCGGGTCTGGCCGGTGAGGATGGCGACGGTTGGGTCTGTGCTGGTGCGGGCAGTGGCGATGTTTTGCTGGGTGAGACCGTTTTCTTCTGCCTGGAGGAGGACTTCAATGGTCCAGCGGACGATGTTGGCGAAGGCAGGGTCGGCGCTGCGGGAGGCGGCGGCGAGCGGGTCCTTGGAGATCTGATCGGGCAGCAGCAGGTAGCGCGACGCAAGCGGGCCGAAGGCGACACGTATGTTGGCCAGGCGGGTTCGGTCGCCGGCGAGCGCGGTGCAGTTGCCGGAGACGAAGGCGGCCTCCATTTCGCCTTCTTCCTGGAAAGGGAAGGGAAGGAAGGTCAGATGCTGCTGCGTGAACCATGCTCGCAGGGCAGATTCGACTTCGGTTTCGGCGAGGACGCAGACCTTCTTGTCGCTGAGTTCGGCCGCGCGGGTGAGATTGGCACTGACTGGAATGAGGAAGCCGACGCCGTCGTAGAGCAGAGGCTGGCTGAAGGCGACGCCGTCAACGGAGGAATGCTTGAGGTCGAGGGTTAGGGTGGGCAGGAGGTCGATTTTGCCGGCAGTGAGTGCGGCCATGCTGGTTACGTCGTCGGGGAATGCAGTGATCGCGATGCGGGCGTTGGGGCCGAGAATGGCGATGGCGACGGCGTGGCAGATATCGGCGTCGAAGGCCTGGCGCGCGCCGTGGTCGTCGGAGGTGGAATATTCGGGGGTTTCCTGGTTGACGCCGCAGTGGAGGGTTTTGGTCGCGCGGATGTGGTCGAGCGTGGCGGCTTGGGCGGGAAGTACGAATGCGAGCAGGAGGAGCGACTGAAGGAGGACTGACCGCCGGGAGTCCCGCGCTCCCCCCTCCCCCCCCTCTTTTGTGCATAATCTTGATTTGATGTGGGTTAGCATGTGCCACCGCTGCATAATTCTGATTGCAGGTGGGTTACGGGCAGGATCAACAAAACAAATGGGTTGCGGGCGAGCCGCCGGGAGGTCGCGGATGGGTGTGCGACTTGAGCGGCGAAGCGAAAGAGAGTTTGGGCACTATTCCCCATACTTTAAGTGTAGTCGTTTGACCATAACTCATCTGCTATGTATTTTGAACTTTCTTTCCTTTTGTTTCAGTTAGATAGGAGTTTGGGGGCTTGACAACTTTTTTGATCGAGCTCGGGGCGCTCATTTGGCTGCCGCTAAGCCGACCTTCGAGGGCATCGGAACTCGGTGAGTACAGTTTCTCACTGGGCGAACACGGCTGGTGGCGAAACCGATGCCGACGCGGATGGAGCCCTGGCTCATATAATTTGCCGGAACGTTGGGCGTGAGCCGGCGATGAGGATATCGACAATACGGCGGGCGCTCGGCTCCCAACCCGGCTGAGCGGTGGTGTAGAAGACACCCACGAGGGCACGGACGAAGTCATTGGGATCAGTATTTGAACGCAGATCTCCGCTGTTGATGGCACGCTGAACCAAGGCGACGAAGGTGCTGTGAATAAGGCCGCGCGCACCTTCGATGAGGCGCACGGAACCGCCCGCGACGGTGTCCATGGCTGGAATGATGAGCGTTTTGCCCGCTACGTGGTCGATGAAGAGAAGCATCCACGCGCGGAGCGCTTCGAGCGGCGGCATCGTCACGGCGAAGCGTAGCCCGGATGCAGTCAGCTTTTCGACTTCACTGCGGTAGACAGCCTCGATCAGGGCGTCGCGGGTGGGAAAGTGACGGTAGAGCGTTCCCGGGCCGATGCGCGCCTGGCGGGCGATGTCGTCGAGCGTAGCCGCAGCTCCGTGGCGGGTGAAAGCGAGCTTGGCCACCTCAAGGATGCGCTCACGGTTACGCCGCGCATCCGCGCGAGGTTTTCGTGTAGGCGGTGGTGGTGGAGACTGCTTTTTCGGCATAGTAAGTTCGCAGAAAAGTTTTGCAACCGGAGACAGACTCCGGTTATCTTATATTCGGAGACAGTCTCCGTTTTATCTTGCGGGGACACGGATGTCAATTCTGGCGCGGGTGCTTTCGCCGTCGCGCCCACTAACAGCAGGAGGAGACTCGAATGCGAATTTTTGTTACCGGAGCAACGGGCTTTATCGGGACAGAACTGGTGGGCGAACTGGTTCAGGCAGGACATCAGGTGCGCGGATTGACGCGCAGCGACGCCGGCGCGGAACAGTTGAAGGATGCAGGCGCCGAGGTGCATCGCGGAGACATAGAGGACCTGGACAGCCTGCGCAGCGGAGCAATGGGCATGGATGCTGTCGTGAACCTGGCTTTCAACCATGATTGGTCGAAGTTCGCGGAGAACGCGGAGAACGAAAAACATGCGATCGAAGCTCTGGGATCGGGTCTCGAGCCCGGAAAGCTATTGGTGGTGACTTCGGGGACGGGCTTAGCAAGCGGCGGACCCGGTCACGTTCGCACGGAGAACGACCCGCCAGCGGTGAATGCCGCGATACCGCGGAGGCCGGAACAGGCAGCGCGGACCGTCGCGGAACGGGGTGTTCGTGTGGCGATCGTGCGCCTGCCGCAGGTGCATGACACGCGCAAACAGGGGCTGGTGCCGCTGTTAACGCAGACGGCACGCGATAAGGGCGTTTCGGCTTATGTCGGGGATGGCGCGAACCGCTGGGCCGCGGCTCCGCTGAAAGACGTATCCCACCTGTATCGTCTGGCAGTTGAGCAGACGGGTTCGGGCGTGACGGTGTATCACGCCGTGCAGGAAGAAGGCGTGACGCTGCGGGAGATTGCGGAGACGCTCGGCAAAGGGCTGAAGGTGCCGGTGCTTTCGATTGCTCCGGATAAGGCTGCCGAGCACTTCGGGTGGTTTGCCCACTTCGCAGGGTTGGATATGCCGGCAACGAGTGAGTGGACTCGCAAAGCGCTCAACTGGGAGCCGACTGGGCCCGGTTTGATCGAGGATCTGACGAATATGAAGTATTTCTGACGGAGTTGCTCTTGGCAGCTTTGGACAACCGTGAGGGCGCGACACTCTAACGGCTTGATCGGCTGGGCAGGTCGACTGTCATTGTCGAATAGCCCTCCAACCGAATTGAGTCAGAATCCAGTCGCCGATTCACGAGACCATCCGAGCCGGTGATTATGTCGACATGCTGCTCCGAAGCACCGGTGGCGCCAGGAAGCCGGACATCGACGGGGTGCGCTCGTTTATTGATGAGCAGAATCTTTCGCTTGCCATCACGAGCCAGGTATGCGGCGGCACACACGTCCGAGGAACGTAACGTAGCGTTGACGATTCGATCGCCAGGACCGAAGTTTTCTTGAAGCATCTGGAGCACGCGATAACGCGCGTTAGGCTGTCCGGTTCTCCAGTCCAACAAGGTTACGGAAGGAAATTGGGTGGGATAGCCGAGCAATTGGGATGCTCCGAGGACGTCGACTCTCTGTTCAGCGAGGCCTGCATAGAGATATGCAAAGACAGCACCGCACAGGTTCCAATACTGTGCCGAAGGTAAGTCGTAGGTGCGCGCGTTGCCCTGGGCAAGATCGTCGGCTGCGATGCATCCCGCTTCGTTGATATGGGTCTGAGTGGTCGGAGAAAGCCGTTTGCGGATGCTTTCGATGTAACGAACCGAGTTCAGGAAAGCGTCCGCACGGGCGAAGAACGCATACTGCTGTGCAGCGTCGGACTCGCCCGACTCTGCATCTGCATAAAAGTGGTACGAGATTGCGTCGAGAGGGACCCCAAACGCGTGGTTTGCGGGATTGAGGAAGTATTCGAATTTGTCGGGGGAACGCATCGGCTCAGCCAACGACATTCCCACGAAGCGCGTCGTCGGACTGACGGCATGAACGGAAGTGACGATCCGGTCATAGAGCCGCGTATAGGCTTCGATGCTGAAAGCGTGCTCGTATTCGGGCTCATTCAGAACCTCCCACCACTTGATGGCGTAGTGGTGAGTCGAGTTATGACGGCCACCAGCTTCATCTGTAAAGCCGCCTGCTGCGTACCATCCGGCGACGCGGGCGAAATAGTCCGCGACTTGCTGTCCCGAGGGATCTCGAAGATCGGACGCTGCTTCGTAGTTCCACATCGCCTCATCGGGCGATACGGGGATCGAGCCTGGGTCAGCATCGAGAAACATCCATGTTGGAATGGTGCTCATGGTGAAGACGGTTGCGTGGCCGTCTGCCGCATGGAAGAAGTCTTCGACTATGGGATCCAGTGACTTGAAGTCCCATGATGTTTTGGTATCGACCGGCGGCGCAAGTTCCGCGACCGCCATCCGTGGATAGGGATACCAGAGAGCCAGCCTCGTCATGTCGCTATGCAGGTTCTCAAGATTCTGCCAGGCTGCATCGTGGATAGGCGAACCGGAAAGCAGCGGTGGATTCTCGACAACTTGAAGGGTTATCGTTGTGCGCGTCGTAGCAACGATGTGAGTCCAATCAATATCGACTACAGGAAGAGGTGTCTGGGGAATGGCATTTGCCGCGCTGATCGCAGCCGCGAAGACCACGGCGGAACATCGGGTCAGGGTTCGAACCCGCCGGGGATAGATAGCGGAGATGATGTCTTCCCTCCTATCAGGAGCGCGGCGTTTTGATATGCATGGCGTAGCGCGGGCTCGTCAGCCCATCGAGAATCATCGTAAGTGTAGTGGCGGACATGCCTAGTCCAGCAACTCCCAGAGGCGCGCCGCTTAGCGAATCGTATCGCTCCGAGATGCCCGCCTTCAATACATTTGCTACTGTAGCGTCGGCGATTCGGGCAGCTGCGTCATGATGACCGTAATCGGCAAGTCCTGCGGCCACTTGGTAGTTTGGCGCCGGCCACACATCTCCACGCCAGAACTCGCCCGAAGAATACTGCAGGTTGGTCCGAGCTACTGTCGGAATCGGCAGAGGCGTCGCCCATGACGGTTTTTTTAGGGTTGCAGCCATAATTTCCGCTTGTTCCTGGGACGGCGCGTGCGCGAGTAGCGGCATAAATCCGCCGACTGTTGGTGATTTGATCTTTTCCAGAGACTCGATCTGCACCGCGAGAAAACATCCTGTGGCAACGTCCCACATGTGTCTGCGCATGGCCTCGGCTCCCTTTAGGTAACGGACGCGGCGACGAGTGGCCATATCGTGATCTCCAACAACCGTCGCCATCCGTTCGAGCGACTGCTCAGAGAGGAGCAGGTAGGCGGTATTCGCGGGAATAGCGATGTCGCCATACCAGGTTCTGTTATCTGGGCCTTTTGTCCGGCTGGGGTGCGGAATCATTCTCAGCCCGTCGAGGTCGACCTCCCGGTCATAGGTCTCGTAGCGAGCATGTTGTGGGTCTCCACTGTAGGAGCCGACGCCAATCAATCCCACGCCGGTGATATCCCGTTCCCTCCAATACCATTCGTGGAAGCTTTCCAAGCCGGTCAGGCCTGTGCGAAGCAGCTCTCGGTCGCCATTTCGGCGAAATACTCTCTCCATTCCCCAAGCGAGGAGGGGCGCCTGCGAGTAGGCTGGAAACTCGCGCCATTGCTTTCCGTCTCGGGCGCCTGGCGCGTCGAAGGGTGCCATAAAATTCGCAACCATCCCATGCATGAACTCGGGCTTTGCGGCATCCCATCGTTCCTGAAAGTCCCAATAGTTCTGGAAGATACCGCGCAGAATCTTATCCTGTCCGGGAAGTATTGCAAGCAGGTCGGCGACGAACATGGTGTCCCAAAGCCACTGCGCATGGTAACCTCCGCCGGGAACGATCCACGCGTTGGCCAGAGGTGGGTCGGGCGGCCTAATCTTTCCCAACACACAGGTTGCGAACACCTTGGTGGCGAACTGCAGTAGTTCAGGAGAATCCGTTACGAGGAGTTTGCGGAGTATCTCGGACAACTCCTCGCCGATGGGAGAAGGCGGTAGTTCACGAGCATTATCCTGGGACGGCTGTGCAAGCATGTATGGCAATAAATAGGCGGACGCGGCAGCGCCAGCCAGGAAAGACCGACGATGCATGATTGGCAGCGCTTCTCGAACGGCTCGCTGTTCACGGGACATTACGGCTGCACCCTCGTCGCGGTCACATCGAATTGAGCGTGGTTGGTGGCAACGGAACTGTCGCCGACCCAGACGTCGTAGGTCGAAGCTTCCGTTGCGCGCTGGTGAGTTGCTGGCGACCAGAAGCTGAGGTCGGCGAGGGTGAGATGAAGAAGCACTGTCTTCGTCTCGCCTGGGGCAAGGTTCAAACGCTGGAATCCCTTCAACTCGCGTGAAGGACGAGAGGCGCTTCCATATCGTTGATGTGTATAGAGCTGAACGACTTCATCTCCGTTTCGATCACTTGTATTCTTCACCTCGACGGTTACGTCAATGCCGCGCGACTCCATGGTCGCAGAAGATAGCTTCAGATCTGAGATTGCGAAAGACGAATAGGAGAGGCCATAGCCAAAGCGAAAGAGCGGGAACTGCGGTTCATCCCAGTAGTAAGAAGCGAACTTGGGGTCGTCCTCGTGAACCTGTGTGAGATTGCGATTGTAGTAAAGCGGCTCCTGGCCAACGTTGCGAGGCCAGGTGACCGGGAGTTTACCTGCGGGATTGGCATCACCAAAGAGGAGATCAGCTACGGCATTTCCCCCTTGCGTGCCCGGAAACCAGACTTCGAGGATCGCGGGAATGTGGGTCGAAGCCCAGGTGATGTCCAAAGGTCGTCCATTCACTAGAACCAGGGTGATCGGCTTACCTGTTGCCGCAACAGACTCCAACAGGAGTTGCTGTTTTCCCGGCAGCGTCAAAGATGCGCGCGAGGCATATTCGCCGCTCATACTGTCTAGCTCGCCGAGTACAAGAATGACCTGCTCAGAGGCTTTCGCAGCTGCGACGGCTTTAGCGATCTCTGCATCGGGTTCTTGCGGGGCTGTTGATGCCGCACTCTGAGCAAGCCGGTCTGGATCGAGATTGGCCTGATCTTCGCGCTTGACCGTCGTGCCCACTGCATAATGAATCGCCACGCCGGAGCCAAGGTTTGCTCGAACACCATCCAGAATTGTTACGACATCTTTCGGATCTCCGCCGAAGGACCAGGAGCCTTGCAGCTCCTGATGAGCATCGGCCAGGGGTCCAATTACCGCGATCGAACTCACGCGCTTCGACAACGGTAGTTGAGTATTCTCGTTGCGCAGCAATACCGCGGAGCGCGCTGCCGCTCTGCGTGCAAGTGTAAGGTGAGCAGGATCGTGCAAGGCAGCGTCGACTTTGCTTTCGTCGATGTAAGGATGCTCGAAGAGGCCCAGTTCAATCTTTGCTCGAAGCAGAGGTAGGACGGCTTGATCCACTTGTTGCATCGTGACTTTCTTCTCATCCAGCAGTTTCGGAACATACTTTAGATACGTGTCCGAGCCCATGTCCATATTTACCCCCGCGGTAAGCCCCCTCAGCGCGGCATCTTCTGCGTCACGCGCCATGCCATGTGCTTCGAGGCTATAGACAGCCCATGCGTCCGAAACGACGAATCCCTGGAACCTCCAACTATCGCGCAACAGATCATGCAGCAGCCAGCGGTTTCCGCTCGCGGGAACGTCATTCAAATCCATATATGCGCTCATGATGCAGGCGACCCCTGCGTCCACTGCTGCATGGAACGGCGGAAGGTATACATTCTGGAGTTCTGTGTCCGATAGGTACGAAGCGTCATAGTCGCGTCCACCGACCGCAGCACCATAGCCGGCGAAGTGTTTGGCGCAGGCAAGAATGTGGTTTGCGGAGCCGGGAACAGCCCCTTGAAAACCCTGTACTCTCGCAACCGCCATTTGGCTGCCGAGGTAGGGATCTTCACCGGAACCCTCGACGATGCGCCCCCAACGCGCATCTCGGGCAATGTCCACCATCGGTGCAAAGGCCCAGTTGATGCCAACAGACGAAGCTTCAGCGGCCGCTACGGATTGGATTTCCCGGTTCAAATCGAGATCCCAGGATGCCGCCTGAGCTATGGGCACCGGAAAGATGGTGCGGAATCCGTGGATCACGTCGAAGCCGATCAGCAGCGGAATATGCAGACGCGACTGTTCGACGGCAACGTGCTGCACCCGGTTAATCTCGTGGGGATCGGTGAGAAAGAGATAGGAGCCGAGTTCACCTTTCTGGATGCGATCGTCTGGCGCACCTTTGTACCAGAATATCTGGGAGAGTTGGCCAAGCTTCTCGTTGAGCGTCATCTGCCTCAGTAAGGTCTGGGCACGGGCCTCGATCTTTGGATCGATTGAGGGTGACTGCCAGGACTGGGCAACCACGGTAATCGACGCCAGGAGCAATACCGCGACCACGCCGTGGCGTATGTATGAGCGAATCATCGCACTTCCTTGCGGTTCTTCCGCTTTAGAAGGTAAGCCGGCCGCCGAACTGGAGGACGCGTTGTTGGCCACCACCACCGGTGATTTGTCCGAAGGTGCCAGGGTGTGACGTCGATCCTACATGCGCAAAGTCGCCATCAGGCTGTCCATATCTCGACGTATTCAAGATGTTGAAGCCTTCGATACGAACCTGGAATTTCATCTCGTGAGGTAGCGATAAGACCTTGAAAAGGGAAAGATCCTCATTTGTGTAGCCTGGCCCATAGAGTAGATTTCGGGCCAGGTTCCCTGTTATAAGAGTTTTTCCGGCGCCAGTCGACGCTGCCTGACCTGTCGGGACGGCGAAGGCTGCAGGGTTGAGCCACGCAGTTTTGGTGCGATGACTGACACCTGGGTTGCCAATGAGATTCGGGCGGAGTCCAGGGTAGGTGGGATTGGCCGAGTTGGACACGATATTGAAGGGACGGCCGGTATGAAGCGTGGTGATGCTGTTCAGTTGCCAGCCACCGATGAAGAGATCCGCCACCTTGCTATCTCCCGAGAAGAAGTGTTTGCCTTTGCCGAACGGCAGTTCAATTACCTGGCTGGCAACAAAGTTGTTGCGAACGTCGATGTCGGAGTTTCCATATTCGGTGGAGACGTTAAATGGGCTTTGCGGATAATTGCCACCCTTCCCGAGGTTGGGTGGGGCGGGGCCGTTGTCTCGATTGTGCGACCACGTATATGAGAGTAGAACACTATATCCGTGACTGAAGCTGCGATTGAGTTTCGCCTGCAGAGAGTCGTAGTTGCTTATTCCAACGGGCAATAAGGCCTGCACCTGGCCGAGTTTCGACGATAGATGATTATTGACGTTGTAATTGCCGACTTTGTACGAGAGATTGCGAGTGTTCGCCCCAACATAGCCGACTTCAAATGAGGTTGCATTGCCAAGTTGTTGCTGGATCGTGACGTTGTAGTTCTTAGAGGACGCCGTTGGGAAGTTAGTCGGCTCGGAGTTCACAACTTGCAGATTCGCATTTGGTACTGTTGTGAGATTCAAGGAGGAGACACTTGGCGCGACCGGGTTTGTCGTAGAGCGCGTCATGCCGGCATCCAAGGTGTAGCTGATTCCATAGGCACTGTTGCTGAATTGTTGCTCCGTGTAAAACGGATAGTTCTCGGTGAGAATAATGTCGCGAGAGTCGCTCTCTGGCGAGTAGAAGATACCGAAGCCTCCGCGCAGAACGGTGGTTGACCTCAACTGATAGGCCACTCCAACGCGAGGCATTAGGTCCGCTGTATTTGAGTTCACCAGCGACCTTGAGTTTGTACCGCGACCGGCAATGTTGATGTTCAATGTGGTGAGGTCGAAGTTCGCCTGATTGTTGTTCGCCTCGACATAGGGCTGGACATACTCATAACGTACTCCAAACGTCAGATTGATCTTGGGCGTGATCTGCCAGTAGTCCTCGACGTAAGCTGAATGTTCGTTTGCAGTTGTCTCCGGAGGAGTCAACTGCAAACCCTGATCGACAACTTCCGGAAGACCGAGCAGCAAGTCGGCGATTTCAGCACCGCCGTTGTAGTAGTACGCGTTGGGATCGTAAAAGCCGTAATTCGGGTCACTGGTCAGGTTTGAACCCGGTCCAGCGAAATACTCGTAAGGCACGGGAAATAGCGAGTAGTTGGAATGCGAGTCGATGTGGCGAAACTCATAGCCTGCTTTGACGTTGTGCTGGCCGCGTGTGTAGCTGATCGAGTCGATGTAGCCCTGGATTTTTTCCCGCGCAGTCAACGGCTTGTAGGTGGACCCTCCGGTTACAGCACCTGAGCCAACCTGTATCTGAGGGAAACCGTAGGTTTGGGGAAATCCAGGGATATTAGCGTTCTTGATTCCGAATTGGCTTGCGAGGTTCGTTCCATCGAGCAGGCTCTTCTGAGTGGTTGGCGAGAGGAAATACGTAGCTCGCGCTTCGTTCAGAAGACTCTGCGTGAAGACATGGTCGTATGTGAGCGCGATTGCATGATTCTCGTACGCGGTATAACCGCCGGTGTCGCCACCACCGCCGCCCGAAACCGGGATTGCACCCGCGTAGGGATCGGAGGTGTTGTAGGTGCCCTGCTCTGCATCGTAGGTTAGATAGAGCCGGTTGTTCTGTGAAAAAGTGTAGTCGGTGCGCAGGTTGGCAACATTACTAGTTTGCGTATACAACTCTGTCACTGCGAAGTTGCCGTAGGGATTGTTATTCTGCGGCGCCGGGAAGAGTTGCTGGACGATTTTTCTTCCTGCTGGGCTCACGTCCGCGGCAGGAATTACGTTTCCGGGAAACTGCTGCGCGTAATAGTTGTTCTGAAAGAAAAAGGGATTAAAGATGGGTATCTGGTTGCCGGTATATGGATCCAACAGCTTGGATAAATTTGCGTCACCCGCGGTGTCGAAGGTGACCTGGTTTTGACCGACCAGCGTCTGCCCCAGGTAAGACCCAGAGCTGCCATTCCTGAAACCCTCGTAGGCAAGGAAGAGGAATGCCTTATCTTTCTTGATTGGCCCTCCGATGGTTGCTCCGTAGTTCTTCTGAATGGTCGTCGGCGTCGATCCCTTCGGTGCAAAGTCGTTATTCGCCGCGGTTGCAGTGGGCCTGTAGAAGAAAAAGCCGGAACCGTGCAAGTTGTTCGTCCCGGCTTTGGTCTGGATCAGAATCGAGCCGCCGGAAGCGCGCCCAAACTCGGGAGCATAGGTCGATGTGACCACTTTGAACTCCTGGATCGCGTCAGGACTAGGCCGCACGTTGGTATCGTTGTTGAGGCCGGTCACCTCAACACCGTTTACCTGATATGAGTTCGAGAACTCCCGCTGTCCGTCGACAGAGATACTGAGGTTATTGCCGCCACCCCCGGAGACTACGCCGGGCACCGTGAGGAGCAGGGTCGTGAAGTCGCGGCCTAGAGTGGGCAGGTCTTCGATTTCCTTCGAGCCAATGACCTGACCGGTCTCCGCACCCTGCAATTGCAAAGTTGGCGAGGACTCCGTGACCGTTACATTGGTATTGACCGATCCGATCTTCAGCGGAATGCTGAAACGCGCCCGCTGATCGATGTCGAGATTGAACGCCGGCACCTCCGCGTTGGCAAAGCCGTCCTTTTCCACGGTGATGGCGTAGTGGGCGGGGGGCAGGGCCGTCTCGGTAAACTCACCAGAGTTGTCGGTGGTCGCGCTTGTAACGATTCCGTTGTCTACATTACGGATAGAGACCTGCGCACCTTGAACGACTTTGCCGGCGGGATCGGAGACGTGGCCGGATATGGAGCCGGTGGTGGCCTGACCGAAGGCTGCGGCAGAAAAGAGGAGTGGTATCACCGCGGCTATAACAAGCTTGGACCGGGAAGACTGGGATACGGAGATCATCGAGGTTCACCCTTCCTGCATCGGTTCTAAGAGCGTCGGGAAACGTTTACTGATAGCGCCGAAATACTAAGGAGTGATCTCTTAGGCTGTCAATGAAATTCTCCAGAAAGTCATTTCTTGTCTCGATGTGGCCATGACGCAGCCTGCGTGGATGAGTTTATGCCAGTTAGGATAGGGCCAATTTCAACAAGGAATCGGTTGACAACGGAGCTTAAGAAAACCTTTACTGTACCGCATGTATATCGGAGAGAGATTGATGGCGCGGGCTACGAGTGCTCTCTTGCTAGCACTGCTCGCGGTAACCATTGCGGTGAGAGGTCAGAAACCAGCTGCACCATCGAACCAGCAGGCTCCACCTCCATTGCTCCTCGGATCCGCATGGTATCCGGAGCAGTGGCCGGAGGAGCGGTGGGAAGCAGATTTGACGTTAATGGAGAAGGCCCACCTGCATTTGGTGAGGGTAGGTGAGTTCGCGTGGAGCACGCTTGAGCCCAGCGAAGGCAAATTTGACCTCGATTGGCTAGAGCGGGCCGTCAATCTTGCTGGACAGCATGGAATCTACACCGTGCTTGGTACGCCGACGGCAACCCCGCCCGCATGGTTGACCGAGAAGTATCCCGAGGTCTTACGCGTCGACGAGAATGGGCACCGCGACGAGCATGGCAATCGCCTGCAATACAACTGGTCGAGCCCAAAGTATCGCGCCCTGTCACGAGAGATTGTCCGAGAGCTTGCTGTCCGTTTCGGGCGTAACCCTTACGTGATTGGCTGGCAGATCGACAATGAGATATCACAAACCTCGACCGATGATGGAACCCGCCAACAATTTCAAGACTGGTTGCGTAGGCGCTACGGGACCCTGACCGCACTAAACGCCCGCTGGACGACAGCTTACTGGAGCGAGACCTATACAGATTGGTCACAGATTCCAATCCCCAAACATGGCGGCGTGGACAGTGGAAATCCGGGGCTATTGCTGAGTTGGAGAGAGTTCATCTCCGACACATGGCGCAGCTATTTGCTGAACCAGACTGACGTTATTCGCCCAATTGCTGATTCACGCCAATTCATGACTACGAACACGATGGGCTTTTTTCAGTATTACGATCATTACGTCACGGAATCGGTGCTTGACCTCGCTGCGTGGGACGACTATATGCCCGACGGTAAGATCGATCCTGTCTTCAACGGGATGGCCCATGACCTCGCCCGCGGCTTCAAGCACAAGAATTTCTGGGTTATGGAGACGCAGCCGGGCTTCGTGAACTGGTCGAACGTGAATGTGCCACTAAGGCCGGGAGACGAACGGGCTCTGGTTTGGCACGACATTGCTCACGGCGCGGACGCAGTGAACTTTTGGCAGTGGCGGAGCGCGTTGAACGGCCAGGAGCAATATCATGGGACCCTCATTGGCCCAGACGGAACGCCGGTCCCGCTCTATCCCGAGGTGCAACAAATTGGCAAAGAGTTGGAACAGCTTGGGCCTGTTCTGGCGGACACCCACGTTGTATCTGAGGTCGCGTTGCTGCACTCGTATGAGAGCCGCTGGGCCATTGAATGGCAGCCACAGTCAGTAAAGTTCGACCCGATTCAGGAGATGGCGCGCTACTACGCCCCTCTTCGAAGATCTGTCGAGTCAGTAGACATCGTCTCGCCCGAGGCCGACCTGTCGCGATACAAGCTGGTGATTGCTCCGGCGTTGAACGTCATCACCGCGAAGGTGGCCGAGAATCTCATCGCGTATGTGAAGGCCGGAGGCAATCTGGTGCTCACGCCCCGCTCCGGGATGAAAGATGAAGACAATTCCTTACGAGTCGAGCGCCAGCCGGGACCGCTCTCGGCACTCCTGGGCGGTCGTGTCGAGCAGTTCTACGCGTTGGCCGCACCAGTTGTGGTGGATGGCGATATGCTCCACACAGACGCCAGCATCTGGGCGGAGGAGTTGAGTGTCTCGTCGCCCGAGACCAAGGTGATCCTGCGTTACGGAAAATCGAATGGCTGGCTCGACGGAAAGCCCGCGGTCATCAGTCGTCGTATAGGGAGAGGAAGCATCACTTACGTGGGGACGGTGTTTGACGAAACGGCCATGCGAACTCTGACAGGATGGCTGCTTGCGCAGTCGCATGTAACGGTTGCCCCCCTGCTGGTGCCTGACGGTGTCGAAGCCAGCACGCGCGTTGGAAAGGATAGAATGGTGCACATTCTGGTTAACTTCGCCGACAAAGAGGTGACTGTGCATCTGCCAAGCACGATGAAAGATGAGATGTACACGGGTCACAACGTGCAGCAGATTGTGTTACCTGTCAGCGGTGTGGCGGTGCTCAGTGAGCCTCGGTAGGAGCATCTGGGGCGCAATCCACATTGGTGTTTTGTTGAGTTGTACGTTGGGCGGCAGTGCTCAGGCAACTCAACGCGCGCCGTCACCGACAAATGAGCGGCTGCCAATCACCTACTTTGTCGACTGCACAAGCCAGTCCCAGAATAGTGAAGGGTCGGAACGTCTTCCGATCAACTCGCTCGCGCAAGTAAACTCTCTTTCACTGCACGCGGGAGATAGTGTGCTTTTCAAGAGAGGCTCAATCTGCAAAGGCAGCCTCGAACCGCGTGGATCTGGAGAAAACGGAAACCCGATACGCCTGGGGGCTTATGCGGAAGGACCACTGCCTCGCATCCAGGCACAGCAATCAGACGAGTCTGCTCTCCGCCTCTACAATCAGAGTTTTTGGGAGGTTAGTTCCCTGGATCTAGCCGGCGGCACAACCTACGGTATTTACGCGAGCGGCGACGCAGCGAATCTCAAGTACCTTCATCTCCGTGATGTCCGAGTCCACGACGTGCGAGGCCCACTCAAGCACAAGGAATCCGGCCTCGTCGTGATCCGGGCTTCGACCGAGCAGGCTGATTACGAAGACGTCGAGCTCGACGGCGTCGAAGCATGCGACACAACTCAATGGTCCGGAATCTTTATTTCGGGAGCCTCTCACGTCCGAGTGCGAAACTCGACGGTACATGATGTGCAAGGCGACGGAATCGTGGTGTTCCACGCGAACGACGCTGTCATTTCGCGATCATTGGCCTGGCATACGGGCATGCAGCACCAGTTTACGATCGGAACGCCAAACGCCATCTGGACATGGCAGTGCACCGACTGCACGGTAGAAGACAATGAGGCTTTTCTCACGGATAGCCCCGGCATCGACGGAGGATCATTCGACATTGACTTTGGCAACACTAGGAATAGCGTGCGGCACAACTTTGGCCACGACACTGCAGGTTATTGTGTCTCAATATTCGGGGCATTCGGGCCTACGGTAGACAGTCGGGTTACAGACAATCTTTGCCTGAATAATGGAACGAGCCCACGGTTAGCTCAACGCCAGGGCGCTCTCCTGCTGATGACATGGCAAGGCGGATCGTTGGAGGGAGTCGCGATTCTCGGCAATCGAATCTACTGGGATCCCCCCGGTGAAACCCCAGCATTGCAAGCCGGCGATAATCTCAACGCGGCCGGGGTGGTGTTCAGTTCCAATGACCTCTGGTCGAGTGGGCTAGTCTTTGTCGATCCCGCGCTACCTTATAGCGGTGATCACAACCACTACAGGCTGGGCGGAGGAGATTCCGCCGAGGAGCGGGAGGCTCGGCCTATGTTTCTCGCATTGCACGAGACCGGCTCGACGCTGACTATCGAGAAGAGTGGCTCCAACCGCGTGGGGAAGTTCGGTCTGGCCGCAACAAATACAACTGGATGGCGGCTTGAGCTTAGCGTGCCTGCCGGTCCGTTGGGCAAGGACGTAGAGGATGATCTGCGTGGGATTCTGGTTCAACTGAAGAGCGCGGCGCTGCAATTTAGTCACTGCGGCCTGAAGGTAACGATTGGTGGCCCTTCACTCGCGGCTCTGGCGGTAGATTGGTCATTGCAGACCGACGGCGTGTCATTCGATAAGACCATACGCAGCGTCCAGGAACCTTCACTCAGGCTGGTATCTCCGGACGGGAAAGTCCTTCGCCAATGGCACACCTATCCATCTCCGGTTGACTTGGGACTTTCGCTGCGACAGAACATTGGACCACCAGATTACAGCCACCTCTCGCTCGAAGAAGTCCGCGCCAAGGATTGACACCAGTCACTTTCGTCGGAGATCAAAACTGTGCGCCGTGGGGCTCAGTTTGGTGCGGATTGTGGCTGCCAACTCATCCTCAGCATCGCGCAGTCGATCCTCGGCGACACTCGATGAAGCGCTTACCTTCACCTCCGCGCTCAAAACAAAGCGCGCCTGATCCAACGTAGCTCGGCGTTCTTCATACCACTCAATACCCCTCGCCTGATCGAGCATTGGGGTCTTATAGAGGGCCAGGTTGACGCCCGATCGCAACTCTTCCATCGAAAAAGCCGCAACCGGTTTCCCATCAATCGAGAGCTGATATCTACCGGAATCCAGACCTTCGATCCGCAACATCTGTTGATCGAGACTTGCGATGCTTGAGATGCCGAGCAGGACAGGCGTCATCGCATTGTTCAAGTCGAGCGGGAGCGGAAGCGCTTCGTCCTTTTGCATCCAATGCAGAGTACCATCCGTCTTCTCGAGCCCTGTCACTTCCGTCCTTTCCTGACTTTGCACAGCAGCGTTGCCTGCATTCAAGCTGGCGCTGCTCACCACTGGGTTGACGTGCCATGTCGACATGAGTTCGGCAGCCATGATCCAGTGACCGGCTTCGGATGGATGAATGCGGTCAGGAACGATAAGGGGAGCAAGCTGTGAAAACTGTTTCCTAGCTTGTTCAAGAGCGGAGATCAATGGACCGTGAAAGTCCGCCACCAAGACGTTCCGATCGCCGTGTATACGCATCGTCTCCGCCATCTCTGAGACATCCTGCGCGTTGCGTTCGATGACCGACGCATAGCCCGGGAAGTCGGTTCCGTGCGTGATCTCATCGTATGGAGATGGCAGTATCAGCGTCAGGCCAGCTTCCGGTGAGTCCTTTCGAATCTCAGCCAGCAGCGCTCTGTATCCCGCTTGAAAGAGTCCATCCATTCTGGGTGATTCGGGAACGTAACCGCCATCATTCATGCCGAGCATTATGGTAATCATCGACGGGTGAACTGGAGCAACATCTCGCTTAACTCGCTCTGCCATGGCACCGGCATACCCACCATAGGTTGTGTCCCCGGGCACGCCGGCATTGACAAAACGGACATGAATCGTCGGGTATCGGGTGAGAACAAATTCCTCCACAAACCTCGTATACAGGCGTTGTGCGGTAATGCTGTCGCCATAAAAGACCACCGTGCTATCGTCTTTCAGGGCGAACTGCTGGCTGTCCAGTTGAACTGACGTTCCAGTGATTACCAGCCCCACTCCCAGGGACAAAAAGAACAAACGGATTACTGAAGTGGAATGACTCATGGCCACTAATCATAATGGATCACTCTTGCAGCACGGTCCAGCCCCGAGCTGAATGAAAGGAAGATACGCTTGTCCCCACATCTTCCTTCCTTTGTCGTGGCAGCGTACTTCGCTTGCATGATTGTGGTGACGCTGCGCTCCGCCCGCAGAGATACCACCTCCAATTCTTTCCTGAACGCAACAGCGAGCCTGCCAACGTGGGTCGTGACCATCTCATTTCTTGCCGCAAACTGCGGAGCCTTGGAAATAATAGGCCTAAGTGGAATCGCTGCGCGGTATGGCGTGCAGGCGTTCCACTTTTATTGGATCGGGGCAATCCCTGCCATGGTGTTTGTCTCGTTTGTGATGTTGCCGATCTATCAGCAGAGCGGAGTTCGCAGCGTCCCTGAGTACCTTGAGCGCCGCTTCGGCCGTAGAGTCAGACTCCTGAACGCGCTCTCGCTTCTGGTAAGCACCTGCCTCACCGCCGGAATTAGTCTCTATGCTCTGTCCGAGATATTGCATGTGTTCGCGGGATGGAGGTTTACTGTGTGTGCCCTCGTGACCGCCTCCGTAGTTATGATCAACGTCACAATCGGCGGCATTCGAGCAACGGTCAGAACAGAGATTCTCCACTTTATTGTCATGGTGATTGGTCTCGCGCCAATGTTGTACCTTTCAGTCCACCTCCCCGCTCGCACAGTGGAAAGCTGGACCACACAGCGCCATCTGTGGCGTGTGACGCCTTTAGTGTCGGCTCACCTTCCGGTTGACCTCATAGGGGTGATCTTTGGTCTAGGGATCGTGATCGGTTTCTCCTACTGGTGCACCGATTTTCTTTTGATGCAGCGCGCTTTGGGGGCACGCACCCCCGAAGCAGCGAGGCAGGTTCCTCTATATGCGGGCTTCGGAAAGCTGATGTTCTCGTTCCTTGTTGTATTGCCAGTTGTTCTGGCCGGCCAATCACTCAAACCGTCTGGCGCCGGAGCCCTCGATCAGACATCGCCGCTTCTGATGCACCTGTTGTATAACTCGCAGTACCTTGTGGTCGGAATTCTGGCACTAGTCGCGAGTTTGATGACCGCGCTGGGAGGTAACGTGTCGGCGTTTGCGTCCCTTTGGACTCAGGAGATCTACCGCAGTTGGCTCGAACCAGACAAATCTGAACAACACTACATATTTGTTGGGCGCATCGCCAGCGTCGTTTGTCTGTCTCTGAGTGTGGCGTCTGCTTACGCAACCTTGCGCTTCGAAAGTTTGTCCCAGTTCATGCTCCTGATCTTTTCTCTGACGATGGTTCCTTTCTTTGCGGTCGTACTGATCGGTTTGTCTTCACGACGGCGTTCAGCAAACGGGGCTTTTGCTGCCGCCCTTTGCGGAATCGCCTCCGGGGGGCTAACCCAAGTCGCTTATCGCATGCACTGGCTGCATCTGGGGAGCGACCTGAGCGCGAACTTCTACACGGCGCTTGTGAGTTTTTCCGCAGCTCTTGTTGTGGGCATCTTTGGTAAAGTTCTGTTTTCCGGTGGCGAACGGATCCCAAGCGACCTGCAAGCCAAACCAGCCCTTCAACCCATCCAGCGCACTTCTATTACACTCTATGTCTTGGCCGCGCTGTTGCTCGCTTGCTGCGTCATACTCAATGTTATTTGGAGTTGAATCGGTCTAAAGGGAGTGATCGAACTAGCGAGGGCTATCTAAGTTTGTCTTGACAATGAACCACTTGCGACTCAGGCTGATTTCATGAGAAGAAAGACGCCATCGAAGTCCCCATTCCAAGGGAACACAGGGGACATTGTTCAGGTCGCCAAGAGGGCCGGAGTCTCGGTAGCAACTGTTTCGCGAGTTACAAACGGCTTTAGTTCAGTGGACAAGAAGCTGGCCAAACGGGTCTGGGAGGCAATCCAGGAACTCAGTTACGTGCCCAATCCCCAAGCACGGGCGCTCGTATCCGGCCGCAGTCGTACCCTTGGTCTCCTTATCTCCGAGATCACGAATCCGTTCTTCCCGGAGCTTATTCAGAGCTTTGAAGACATAGCGGGAGAGCATGACTTCGAGGTTCTGGTTGGCTCGACAAACTACAACCTCGAAAGAGCGCAGCGCTTCATTAGACGACTCGCCATGCGCAGGGTAGAGGGCGTAGCAGTAATGACGTTTCGCGCAGAATCTCACCTGCTTGACGAATTGATCGCCCAGGGAGTGCCTCTCGTGTCGATCGATGTGGGCACAGGGGCTCCGCGATCAGTCGTTCTGGAAGTCGATTACGCTCAGGGAATCACGCAGGCAGTTCAGCATCTCGCGGTTCTGGGCCACCGCAAGATTGCGTTTGCTGGCGGCCCAATGCCCCACCTGACCAACCTACGAAGGAAAGAAGCCTTTATTCAAGCGATTCGGTCGATAGGGCTCAACGCAAAGGAATCGTTGATATTCGAGGGTGCCCACACCTTTGAGGGTGGCACCCAGGCTGCCCATCATTTTCTCGCGCAATCCCAAAGACCGACAGCTATCGTCTGCTCCAACGATGTTATGGCGGTTGGCGTTCTGCGCATATTGGCAGAAGAGAAAATCTCGGTTCCAGGCGAAATGTCAATTGTTGGTTTTGATGACATCCATCTCGCCGAATTCGCTACCCCGCCATTGACAACGGTCCGCATGTCTCGCGAGGATCTCGCTCGCAGCGCGTTCAATGCGCTGGAACTGCTGAGGACCTCCGAGATGAAAACACCTCACAAACCCATTCGCGTGGGAACATCTCTCGTTGTTCGCAAATCGACCGACTTTCATACTGAGGCGACGCGCGGCCTAAGGATGCAGCGAAGAGTGCCAAAGAATCTTAAGGTAAAGACGTAGGACTGCATGTGGGACGCTATGGCGTTGAGCTTCCACGACTAGATAGAGATGAAATTCTGCCGGACGGAGAAGAATGACCCAATCAATTCTTCACTCCGGCCGAACCATAGCCCTGCCAGATGTACTCAAGCGCTTCAGGCAGCAGTTGCGCCCTCGTCGGCCGGTCCGTGTGTCCTGCATTGCGCGCGAACACAAACTGGTAGTGATATCCCTTAGCCGTCAGAACCTTCGCCATATCCTCGTTCGCCATCACCCAGTCGTGCATCAGATCATCCGGAACATTCGGATGGTAGTTATCGTGATCGCCAACTTCCATCCAGATGCGCAGCGGTTTCGCCGGGCTATCCGGAATCAGATTTTCATGCAACTCCCATGCACCGTGCGGAACCGCATCGTCATGCGGCTGTTGCTGGTTCACGAATGTGCCTGAGACCGTCAGCACGCGGTGATACAGCTGAGGGTGGTACCACGCCATAATCATCGCCGCCGACCCGCCCGAGCTCGCTCCCATCGTCGCGTGGCCGTCCGGTCCTTGGTCAGCTTCACGTTGTAGTTCTTCTCCACTAACGGCAACACCTCGGACTCCACAAACTCCGCGTATCTGCCAAACATGATGTCGTATTCCAAACCGCGCTCGCTTCCATGCGGGTCACCTCCGCCAGGACTGATGAACACGCCAATCATTCCCGGCAGCCGGTGCGCGGCGATCATGTTATCGAACACCTTCGGCCAGGCGTGGTCGAGTCCGTCCGCTCCGACAAGGAACGGCGCAGCCGTCCCGGGCACATATTGCTTGGGTACATATACGGAGATGTGGCGCGTGTATGCAGCGGGATGGCTCGTGTTCACCACATTCGTCGGGTCTTTCGGATCGGGGGCATCACGCGCAATACCCGGATAGAACCTGCTGTCGGCCGAACTCATGATGAATTCATGCAGCGTTCCGTGCGGCACGTTCTCATGCACTTCGAGCTCCGGCGCACGGTTGTGCGTCGGCCCGATAATAAAGTTCCCGTCCTTGCTCGACGGAGGAATTGTCCCGTCCGCCAGTTCCGTCGCCTTCACAAATCCCGGTGCGTTCGGATCGCGCACCGGCACCCGCGGCTGCAGGGACGGTGCCGCTGCGGGCTGCGACGCCGCTGCTGCGGGAGCGGGGTCTCCGGCGGCGCCGTTGCCGACTGCCCACGGGTCACTCCCGCAATTGTCAACCCAGCGCACAACGCAATGTTCACGCACGTTTTCATTGACTCCTCCTTGGCAATTCAAACGGAAGAGTTACTTGATAAAGCGCGGCTGGGAAAATATATCATCGATCATTGTGCAGCGGCTCGACCACAGTCGACAGGTCCTGATTGCCATGTCCCTCCTCAACCGACTGCTCAAATAAGGGCCACGCACTTGCCGCCGTCGCCAACTCCACCCCGTCCTTCGCCGCCACCTCGTGCGCATACTGTATAGGTTCTTT
>Ga0302278_10000389_pt1 | contig 57224 bp, 49 predicted proteins | sample III_Bog_N3_2_FD_194543 | JGI IMG/M metagenome (GOLD analysis project Ga0302278, IMG submission 194543) | Peat permafrost microbial communities from Stordalen Mire near Abisko, Sweden - III_Bog_N3_2 | ecosystem: Environmental > Terrestrial > Soil > Wetlands > Peat | place: Sweden: Abisko...
GACGGGATTGAGCACGGCGTCGGTCTCGAGGTAGCGGTTGATCTGGAGGTCGACCTCACTATCCGTGACCACCGGGGAAGGAATGGTGACGCGCAGTTCGCGTTGGCCCTTGATGGAGATCTCCGGTCGCACCTCGACCTCGGCTTCGAAGGTGAGCTGGCCCTCCTCCTCACCGGCGGTGATGTTGATGTCGGGCTGACCGATCGGGTCGATGAGCGAATCGGCGACGGCGCGAGCGTAAAAGTCGGGCAGCGACTCACGAATCGCCTCAGTGCGCAGAACCGAAGTGCCGCCGATATTGGCGATCAGGACGTTCTTGGGGACCTTGCCCTTGCGAAAGCCCTTCACCGACACCTGCTTGGAAAGGACCTTCGCGGCCGCGTCCATCGCCTCGTCCATCTCGGCGTCGTCGATTTCGACGGTCAGCATGATTCGGTTGTTCTCGAGCAGGGTGGTCGTGGCGCGCATAGGCGTGCCAGCCTACTGGAGGGACTGCGAATGCATTAAATCATGATGACCAGCGAGTCAGCGAAGGCGCCCGCTATCACGCGATCCCCCCGGACGTCCGTCGCCGAAGCGGCAAGAAACGCCGCGGCGCTGATGCGTCCAGCGGCGCGACGCCAGAAGAGGGCGACCGGCGTCGTGATTTCGAGCGTCGGCGTGTCCGCGCTGTCGTTGAGGGCGAGCGCGCGTCCGTCGACGACGCCGATCAGCACGGATCTCGCGAGACGACCACTCAAGTTGACGCGAACCAGCGTGCCGTCGGGCGACTTCATGCGTTTGCCCACGATGTAGGGCAGCGCCGACTCGAAGCGGTTCACGACGATCTCTTCGCCGGGCCCGTGATCGTCCTCGGGTTGCAAGAGCGCGTCGCGGATGTCCTGGAGGTGTATCCAGCTATCGACGACACGCGTCTCTTGGAACCGATGGTACGGTCGCTCCCCTTCGGGACTCCAGCCGACCTTCTCCCAACCTTTGTCGTCGAGCGCGCGAAGCGCGGCGATCGAACGCGCGCACTGCACGCGCAGTTCGTCGAGTACTTCGAGGCCCGGTCGCTCGCGATTGGCCTGCACGAAGGCCTCGTTGAACTCGCCAATTGGATTGTGCACGTACTGCGGCCACTCCCCGTGATGCGCCGGTACCGCTTCACCGTGGAGCATTTTTTCAAATCCCACCAGGTGGCTGAGGACGTCTTTCACGCTCCAGCCGGGACACGGCGTGAGCGCGTCATAGCTCTCGGGGGGCTGCGGCCGAACCAACCGGTCAATCGAACCCCACGTCGTATCCAGCGCATCGATGATCCACTCGTAGGCCACGTCCGCCTCCACTGGTCCTGGTGCCAGCCTACGAAAGGGCGCTGGTGCGGATGACGATTTCAGCGTTTGTGTAACGATGGTGGGCACGGGGCGTAGCGCAGCTTGGTTAGCGCGCCTGGTTTGGGACCAGGAGGTCCCGGGTTCGAATCCCGGCGCCCCGACGAAGTGACGGTGTGGGATTCGTCCTTCTCGCGCAGCGGAAATCGACGCGGCGAAATTGGGCGCCGCTGGCCCTTTCGCTCACCTGATGGGCGCAGGCTGCTCGTCCGCCCTTTGGCTACGGCTGATCGGGCAGTCCCCCGCCGGTCGTCTCGATGCCCTTCAGAATTCGATCGAGGCGCCCCTGGCGATTTTTCTCCACCGTCTCAGCCTGTGTGACGTTGAAGTTGGCCAGCTCGGGATCGACGACCATCCCCTCGGTCACTTTCAGTGCCGCCCCGCACCGAGCGCAGCGCGTCGAGCCGAGTTTGTTCTCTTCGGAGCACGCTTAGCACGTGATGTAGGAACTCGTAGCGCCCCTCTCGTCGTCGATTCTCACCATTGTACGGCCCCTTCCAAAGTGTGGCCTCCGTTAGCGCGCCCCAATCGATTCTGGATCGGACAGTGCAACAATGACGTGATGAGTGAGTCGAACCCTCCGACGTTTCGACACGATTCGTTCAAGAAGTCGTCGCCCCATGATCGACGTACATTCCTTCGACGAACGCTCGGCGTCGGAGTGGTCGCCGGTGCCGCGGTCGCCGGAGCTGTGTATCTCGAGGAACATCGGCCGTCGTCGGTCGCAACCACGACCACTCGGCCCTCTCCAACCACGACGACGACATCAGGTCCCGCCACCGCCGCGTCGTGGACACAACTCGGCACGTCATTGACCGGTTCCTTGGTACTTCCGTCCAATCCCCGCTACGCCATTGACCGTCTGCTGTACAACTCCAAGTTCGTCAACCTCCATCCCCGCGCCATCGCGTATTGCGCCACGCCCGATGACGTCGCGCGGTGCCTCGACTTCGCGACGTCGCACGACGTTGCCATCGCTCCACGTTCGGGCGGACATAGTTACGGCGGATATTCGAACAGCGAGGGCTTAGTCATTGACGTCAGTCGAATGGCGTCGATCAGCGTTGATCCGGCGGCAAACACCGCGCGGGTCGGTGCGGGCGCCAAATTGATCGACGTGTACAACGTGGTCGGCAACGCTGGACGACTCCTTCCGGGCGGATCGTGTCCGACGGTCGGCATCGCCGGACTCGCCCTCGGTGGCGGGATCGGTGTCTTCGGCCGCAAATTCGGTCTCACGACGGACAACATCCGTTCGGTGACCATCGTCACGGCCGACGCAAATGTGCTCACCGCCGACACGAACACCAACAGCGATCTGTTGTGGGCCAGTCAAGGCGGCGGCGGCGGCAATTTCGGTGTCGTGACGTCATTCGAGTTCGACGTACACCCCATGCCGGAGGTGACGCTGTTCACCCTCCAGTACCCGTGGGCGGCAGCGTCATCGATGTTGAGCGCGTGGGGTCAATGGGTTAATACCGCGCCGGACGAACTCTGGTCGAACTGCCAGTTGCTCACCCAGGGGACCTACGGGTACCTTCCCCAGATCGCTGGGGTGTACTGCGGCACACCGAGTGAACTCGCGAGCGTGCTCGCACCGCTCAAATCGGCCATCGGGACCGCGCCGACGTATTCCTTCAGCGGATCGAACAGCTACCTGAGTGCCATGGAGATTGAAGCGGGTTGCTCGGGCCTCTCGATCGCGGCGTGCCATCTGACGACCCAGAACCCGGCCGGCCGCCTCAGCCGAGAGGCGTATTCGGCGAAATCGAGTTACGTGGACGGTCCCATGAACGACGCGCAGGTGGCCGCGTTCATCAGCGCGGTCGAGAACCTCCACGCACACGCCCCGACGCTCGGCGGCGGTCTGGCTTTCGACTCCTACGGTGGAGCGATCAACCGCGTGGCGAGCGACGCGACGGCATTCGTCCATCGCGACAAACTGGCCTGCATCCAAGCGACGTACTCCTGGTCGAGCTACACGCCACCGTCGGTGATCGCCGCGGGCGCGCGGTGGCTGGCGTGGCTCGGGCGTCACGTCTTTGATCCAACGACGGGCGCGTATCAGAACTACATCGACCCGACGCTCGCGAACTGGCCGAACGCGTACTACGGAGCGAACCTCTCACGCCTCGCCTCGATCAAGAGCGAATACGATCCCGGCAACCTGTTCTCATTCGCCCAGTCGATCCCCAGACTCGCTCGAGCGGTCTAGGAATTTAGGACGTGGTTCGCACGTCGGACTGGTATATAAGGTCAGCGGAGGACTGGCCGATTCCGATGCCGTAGTTTCCGGCGGCCAAGGTGAAGGCGCCGTGCTCATAGACCTGTAATTCCGACCACGGGATGACGAGCAATATTCGTTTGGTCTGTGACGGCGTCAAGAGAACTCGCGCGAAGGCGCGCAGTTGCTCGGGCGGTTCATCGGTCACAGCCGGATCACGTACGTAGGCCTGCACGACGTCATCACCACTCCGAGCGCCCACGTTCGTGGCTGACACCCGGACTTCGACGCCACTCGTCGACGCGGTAATCAGCGGATCGGACAGAACGAAGTTCGTGTAGTCGAGTCCGTAACCGAAGGCGAACAGCGGAGTCACGTGAGTCGCTTGGTACCACCGATACCCGATGTCGAGGTTCGAACCAAAGTCGACGGTGCCGTCGACCCCGGGAAACATCCGCGCCGACGTTTCGGGCATCTCGTTTTCGCTGGCCGGGAAGGTGATGGGCAGTCGACCGGAGGGGTCGACGCGGCCGCTAAGTACTTGCGCGATGGCCGCGCCGGCCTCTTGGCCCGGGTACCACGCTTCGAGCACCGCGGCGACGTGACGTAACCACGGCATCAAGACGGCTCCCCCGGTATTGAGGACGACCACGGTGCGTGGGTTCGCCGCGGCCACCGCTGCAATAAGCGCGTTCTCGTCCCCGGGCAGGTTCAGGTTCGGACGATCGGCGCCCTCGGTCGTCTGGTCGCCGGCGAACACAATGGCCACCTTGGAGCGCTTCGCCGCCGCGACCGCCGCGTCGATTTGGGATGTCACGTCAATGATCGAGAACTTCGGTGGCTGGTGGTGGGCAACCGCGAACCATCGCGCGCCGAAGGTGTACACGTGTCCTCGCGTGAGATGCACGGCAGCCGCCGTGTCGTCGCGGGCGTGAAGTCCCGGGGAGCCGAGGATCATTCGGCCGTTCACGTAGAGCCAGGTGTCGCCGTACTGCTGAATTGTGAGATCGAACGTGCCGGTCGCCTCGGCGCGCGCCTTCATCGTCCACTTCATCCAAAAGCGACCGCGGCGCGGCGCGGCCGCGGTGACGACGTAGGGCGTCACGTTCGGTGCTTCGTCAATTCGCAGGTCGGCCTTGCCCGGTTCGCCGAACAGACGCAGCGGCGTGACCAATTTGAGCGGTCGGCCGCTCACGACGCGCAGCCCCTGAAAGGCGTCGAGGTCTTCGGTGACCGGTCCACCCGGGGCGTAGATGACGTGGCACTTCGCACCGAGCGTCGCTCGAAGTCCCGACAACGGCGTGATGACGTGACTCGTGATGACTCGCGAACTGCCGCCACCGGCGTCGATGATTCCCTGATCAGCGTCGGTCCCGATCAACGCAATCGAGGAATCTCCTCTCGTGAGCGGCAAGACGCCGTCGTCTTTCAAGAGCACGACGCTGCTCTCGGCGGCACGAAGAGCCACCGCCACGTGTCCGGGCGTCGTCGCCGGAGTGAAGATCGAATTTCTGACGGGCCGTCCGATGTCGTGAAAACGAAACATCTCGACGAGCACCGATCGCACCGCTCGATTGAGGTCACTGATGGACAACTGTCGCGAAGTCACGCTTCGTTGAAGTCGACGCAACGACGCCGGCTTCACCAGTGAGATCCCGGCTCGAAAGGCGGCGGCGATGCTGTGCGCCGCGCGCTGATCCGACCGGACAAATCCGGCGAAGTGCCACGAGCGCAACGTCGAATAGATGTACGGGTTCGCGCACGTGTCGACGCCGTTGAGCTTCCCGTAGGCGCACATGATGCCCGCCACGTGTCCCTGCTGCACGACCGCACGGAACGGCGCGTCGTAGATTTCGGCGAGTGTCCGGGCCGAGACGACCTGGTTCAGACGAGCTCGGGCCGTCTCTTGGGTGTACGCGCCGAAGTGCTTCGCTTCGGCCATGACACCGGTCGACTGGATGCCTTGCACGTCGGCCACGCCGAGCACGCTCGCGAGGAAGGGATCTTCGCCGTAGGTTTCGAAACCGCGGCCGTCGAGAGGTTCGCGAAGGAGGTTCAACTCCGGTCCCTGCATCACCGTGATCCCCTTGGTGCGGGCCTCGTGGCCAATCGCTTCGCCCACGTCGCGCACGAGCGAAGGGTTGAAGCTCGCCGCGAGTCCCAACTCCGCGGGAAACGCCGTGACGCCGGTGAGTCCATTCGCGAGACCCATGGGTCCGTCGGAGAGTGAGAGCGGCGGAATACACAGTGACGGCACACCAACGTTCTGGTTCTCCAATGGAGGGTACGTAGAGAGAACGACGAAAGAGACTCGTTCGGCGAGCGTCATTCGCCGAAGCACCTCATTCGCCAATGCGACGTCACTGATTCCACGATGTCGCGACTGCGCCACCCACGGACACGAGGTGGAAGTCGAGAAGCCATTCGCCGGCGCGCCGTACTTGTAATCGGACGCTCCGGCCACCGTGGGCGCCAGATTGAGGGTCAAGAAAACCGAGACGGCGGTTGCGGCGACTCCGGTGCGTCTCAACCTTCCCCGACGAATCTCTCGCTCTTTGAGAATCATCCCCGTCCCTTGAAAGTGTTGACGCCATCACTTCGGCGAAGATTTCTGGCAAAAGCATTCGACCCGCCCGAGGACCATACTTTTCGATCTTCGTCGCGAGCAGTCAACCACGTGAATGATTACGACTTTCTTACGGATACCGCGCCCCCGCATCCATCGGGCGGAAGTTCGAGCACGTCGCGCACCAGATTCCACGTCCGCTTCTACTGACTCTGGCGCAATATTCTCCAGTCGATTTGGCGCTCGAATCGTGGATTTACCAGTGCGCGCATGGAAATGCCAACGCCCGCAATCTTCGACTCACGATTCACGATGCGTAAAAACTCAAGGTCGATTTCGTTGCTTTTCGTCACGCGCTGCAAGAACAAGCAGCCACTTCGGCGCCTCGCTACACTCTGCTCAATTCGACTTTGGGTACTAGGCAAGGGCGGACACGAGATTGGCGAACGACTCGTCATTCTCTAAGTCATGGGGGACTGGATGAGAAGGATTCATATTGGATTTCGCACCGGCATTGCGCTCGCCGCTATGACGTTGGCATTATCGCCGGTGCTCAGCTTGAGCGCCGGAGCGAGTGGCACCGGTGCCAACGCCCCAGTGAACGTCGCGGGTGGAATCAGTCCCGCGAACGTCTCCGGAGCGGTGCCGTTCGGCCCGACAGTAGCGAGTACTCCTGAAGAGGTCTCGTTCATCCTGGACGAGAACCACCCGGCTCAGCTGCAGAACATCGTAGAAAGTGGTATTCCGAACGAGAACTTCCTTTCCGTTGCACAATTCGCCGCACAGTACGGGCAGTCACAACAGAACATCAACGCGCTGACCAGTTATCTTTCCGGCTTCGGTATTACGACCACCGTTCTGCCCGACATGATCGACGTCAACGCGACCGGTACTGCGGGCGAATTCGACGCTGCGCTCTCGGTGGTGCAAGACAATTACCACTCGCCCGGTGGACAAGGCGCGAACAGCCAGCAGAAGGTCCCGGGCCAGACGTTCCACGGTCCCACAACCTCACCGCAGCTCCCGTACGACTTGTCGAAGTTCGTTCTCTCCGTACTCGGTCTGACGAACTACTCACCGTTCACGAGTGACGCGATGTCCGCCGTGTCCCAGAAGGTCACGACCACGCCCTCGACGTTGAGCACGAATTCGTGCCTCGCGCTCGTCGGTCTTCCGGACGCGTGCAACACGCCGTCGAACTTCGAGAGCAACTACGGACTGACGAATCTCGAAAAGCACTACAACGGAAGTGGCCAGACACTGGCCATCGTCACCTTGGCGACGATGGACGCTGGCTCACCGCAGTACTTCTGGGGCAACGTTCTTGGCATGACGCCGACCGGGCGTACGCTCACCGAGGTGCCCGTGGACGGCGGATCAGGTGCACCCAGCAACGGTGCCGGTTCGACCGAGACCGACCTCGACGTCGAGCAGTCCGGCGCCATTGCCCCGGGGGCCAACATCTTGGTCTACGAGGCGCCGAACACCGACTACGGATTCGTTGACGCGTTTGCCCAGGCGGCCAGTTCGAACATCGCGTCCACCGTTTCGTCCAGTTGGGGCGAAGCCGAGTCGTTGATCAACGTCTACACCGCCGCGGGTGCTGAGACCACCGAGTATCAGGCATCCTTCGACGAGATCTTCGAAGAGATGGCCATGCAGGGTCAGACGGGATTCATCGCGGCTGGTGACGCGGGCGCCTACGACGACAGCGACGAGATCGGCACCACCAACCTCGACGTCGACTCACCGGGCGACAGCCCGTACATCACGACCGCCGGCGGCACGACGCTGCCGTGGAGTGGCACGTTCTCGGACTCCACCACAAATCTGAGTGCGTCGGTTTCGGTCACCTCGCAGCGCGCGTGGGGCTGGGACTACCTCTGGCAGCCCATCGCCACGATTACCGGAGCTCCGTTGGCGTCGATCGCCGAATCTGAGTCGGCGGGCGGCGGCGGCGGTTACAGCCTTCTCGAGCAGACGCCGTACTACCAGCAAGGCGTCTCGGGCGTGCAAAACTACTCGGCGGTGCCGTACCTGACACCGACTGATCCGCAGAACATTTATGGCAGCGGCGTCATCTTGCCGACCGCGTGGAATTTCAACGCCACGCCTTCGGTGATCACGGGTTCCAACACAGGTCGGGCGACGCCGGACTTGGCCACGGACGCCGACCCCGAATCCGGGTACCTCGAATGGTCCGGGTCGTTCACACCGACCACGGCCAACGGCTACCTCGAGGGCGGTTGGGGTGGCACGAGTTTCGTCGCTCCCCAGTTGAACGGTTCGGCCGCGTTGATTGATTCGGCGCTCGGTTACCGCACCGGTTTCTGGAACCCGGACCTGTACTGGGCGGCATCGCACGGCAACTCGCCGTTCACGCCGCTCGACACCGCCGGGACCAGCAACGACAACCTCTTCTTCACTGGTACCCCGGGCACGGTGTTCAACCCAGCCACGGGACTCGGTGTTCCGAACCTCGGCCAGGTGAAGAGCCTGTTCGACAAATAACGATGTAGCCAGAGTTCTTGGCAACAATGCCCGCGTGCCACGAAAGTGTCACGCGGGCATTGTTGTGTGGCGAAACAGCGTCCCGCGCCACGGTGCCCCCGGCAGGAGTCGAACCCGCAACCTGACGGGTAGAAACCGTCTGCTCTATCCAGTTGAGCTACAGGGGCGTACCGGTAAGCGTACTGAACGACTGACGGATTCTTGGCTCACGTGAGGGACCCTGTGCAATACTGGTTCCACTTGGTGGGCGTAGCTCAGTTGGTTAGAGCGCCAGGTTGTGGTCCTGGAGGCCGCGGGTTCGACCCCCGTCGCTCACCCCACGTAACACCCGACTCCCCCGGTTCGCCCGATGGAGTCGGGTGTTTTTTCTTGTCGCGTGCGTCCGTACCGACTAGTAGATTTCGCCTAGGCAGCCTCGTGGGAGGTTCGACTGGAGAGACCAATGACTATCGTTCGCGACTCGTTCTACATCAACGGCGAGTGGGTAAAGGCCAGCTCACCCGAGACCCTGGAAGTGACCACGTCGGGCACCGGCGAGCTCTTCGCCACCATTCCGGCCGGCACGGTCGAAGAGGCCAACAGTGCCGTCGAAGCGGCCGCCGCCGCCTTCACCGCGTGGGCGAACACGAGTCCGAAGGAACGCGGTGAGTTCCTCATGCGTATCTCGGAGAAGTTGGCCGAGCGTGACGATGAAATCGCCCTCGTCATCGCGAATGAAGTGGGAATGCCGCTCATGCTCTCCAAGGGGATCCAGGTCGGACTGCCGACGATGGCCTTCGCCGAGAACGCGACGCGCGCCGCGGAGTTCGAATGGGAGGAAGAATCGGGCAACTCCACCTACGTCCGCGAGCCGGTGGGCGTCGTGGCGGCCATCACGCCGTGGAACTACCCGCTCTACCAAGTCTCACTCAAGGTGGCCGCGGCACTGGCCGCCGGTTGCACGGTGGTGCTGAAGCCGAGCGAAGTCGCACCCATCAACGCGTTCATCCTCGCCGACATCATCGACGAGGTCGGACTGCCCAAGGGCGTGTTCAATCTCATCACGGGACTCGGTCCCGTCGTCGGCGAAGCGATCGTGGCGCACCCGAAGACCGACATGGTCTCGTTCACGGGATCGACGCGCGCCGGAAAACGCGTGATGCAATTGGCCGCCGAGATGGTGAAGCGGGTCTCGCTCGAACTGGGGGGCAAGTCGGCCAACGTGATCCTCGAAGACGCCGATCTTTCCAAGGCCGTCGCCGACGGAATCTTCCAGTGCTACCTCAACTCCGGTCAGACCTGCTCCGCGCTCACGCGAATGGTCGTGCCACGTTCGAAGCTGGCCGAGGTCGAGGACATCGCCGTGGCGACGTCCGCGGGCTTCGCGCCGTCGGATCCCATCACCGGATCGAGCCTGCTCGGGCCACTCGTCAGCGCCGTTCAACAGCAGCGCGTGCGCGATTACATCAACAAGGGCATCGACGAAGGTGCGCGACTCATCACCGGCGGCACCACTCCCCCGGAAGGTCTCGAGAAGGGTTTCTACGTGCAGCCGACGATCTTCTCGGACGTCCGAACGGACATGACGATCGCCCAAGAGGAGATCTTCGGTCCCGTGCTCTCGATCATTCCCTTCGACACCGAAGAAGAGGCCATCGCCATCGCCAATGACTCCGCGTACGGATTGGCGGGCGGCGTGTGGGCCGGGACCGACGAGAAGGCGTTCGAGGTGGCGCGAAAGATTCGTACCGGCCAGGTGGCGATCAACGGCGGGGCGTTCAACCCGTTGGCACCCTTCGGTGGCTACAAGCAGTCGGGCATCGGCCGTGAACGCGGACTCTACGGCTTCGAAGAGTTCCTCGAAGTAAAGGCAATACAGCACAACTAATCCATTGGGCACCGGTGAGTGGTTAGACTCGTCTCGCGCCGGTAGCTCAATTGGCAGAGCATTTGACTCTTAATCAACAGGTTCCGGGTTCAAGTCCCGGCCGGCGCACCAATTTCTGTCGTTTCAAGCCACTCCCCTATTTGAGTAAACGGGACAAGCGTCGGTCTTTGAGTTGTCGTCCACCGGTCTGGCACGAGGGACAGTACGTCATCTCGTAGGACTCAAAGGACACGCGGCGCAACGTATCGCCACATTGGGAAGGGCATAGTTCTTCGGCGCGGCCATGTACCTTGAATCGGCCACCAAGCTTGGCCTCCGAGAGTCCGCCCTCGCGCGTGCGCTCGAGCTCGAGGGCTTCGTCTAACACGCTGGTAGCGGCGTTCAGCAAGGACTCGCGCTGCTCGGGACTCAACGAACTGAACGAGGTGAAGGGTGACAGATGGGCGCGGTGCAGAATGTCGTCACCCCAGCCGCGCCCGATACCTGACACAACGTGCTGATCGCGGAGGTCGGTGGTGAGACGGCGTTTCGAAGTACTACTGCGGATAAGTTCAGCGAAATCTTCGCTTCCCGGTTCGGGCCCGAGCCCGGCCAGCGGCCCCTCCTCTTCGGGCGCGAGCACCCACCACGCGGCCTTTCGGTGGGTGCCATATTCGCGAACTAGTACGCCGACGCCCGGCCCCTCGATTCCGGCGACACCCCGACCGAACACGAAGCGCACTGCCGAGCCGCGGGGCCGCGTCTGCTTGGGCGGCTGCTCAACGTCTACTCGCCCCGCTTGAGACAAGTGCACCACGACGCGGATTCCGTCATCAAACTCCCACACCAGGTATTTAGCCCTCCTAGAGACCGATACGAGTCGGTGATGCAGCACGGAGTCGGGCGTGGGAGCGTAAGTCTTGAGCGATGAGAATCCGAGCAAGTCGGCCCGGAGCAACGTGGTGCCCTGGAGCAGCGTATTGAGTCGTTCAGATAAGGCCTGCATCTCAGGTAATTCGGGCACGCCACAATGTACCCATAACTTCTCCGTAAGCCTCCCCATCAACAGGTTCCGGCTTCAAGTCCCGGCCCGCGCACCAAATAAATCAGACCAGTAATGGTCTTCGTCCTCGCGAACATTGCCGACTCGGTCGAGTACGTGTTCTTGAACGAGGACACCTCGACTATGGCGTCGCGCACCGCTTGACAGTGATGGTTCCGCGACGTGGTCGTGGTGTCGCGGACACGACGACGAGTCTCGTTGGTCTGATATTGAGAATTGTCTGAGACCTTCGTCGCTGCCGATTCATCGTGTCGCGGCGTCCGTAGGATGAGTTTTACCTCATGTACGAGGGTATTCGCGATGGTTTGGACCCCGCTTTCCGCGAATGCAGCAGTTGAAGCAGTCCGTCAGATCGACGATGTCGTGGACAACTGGAGGTCCGATCATGGAACAAATTAACTCCCGTCCCAAGGTGCTTCGCACGCTTGGCCGGTGGGTGCTCCCACTACTTCTCACGGCGTCCGGCCTGGTTCTCGGTGTCGCGGGGCCGGCGAGTGCCGCGGCGGCGAACGGCACCGGGACTATGACAGCCAAGACCACGAGCGTGACGTATGGCTCGACCGGTCACGTGCTCACTTTCACGTACACGGCCGCCACCGGTGGCGTGTCGAATGGCGGCGTCCATCTCACGGTTCCCTCGGGCTGGTCGGCTCCGTCAACGACGGGTACGTCCGCTGGCTACACGACGGCGAGCACTGGTACGGTCTCGGTCGACGGTCAGACCGTCGTCGTGCTCGGCGTGACGCTCGCCGCCGGCGCCACCCTCACCGTTAATTACGGCTCCAAGGCGGCCAAGGGGCCGGGTGCGACTGCGTCCACCAGCGTCGGCGCCGCGACGTGGATAACGACTGAGAAGTCAACCTCGGGCGGAACCGAGACCACTCTCGCCAAGTCGCCGGTCATCACGGTGACCCAGACCTTGGCCACGCCGGCCGCACCGTCAGTCTCCCTCGTTACGCCAAGTTCGATCGTCGTCAACTTCACGCCCAACGTCGACGCCCAATCGAGCACCGTCACCATTCGACTGGCGAAGGACGGCTCATTCGTGAAGGCCGTCGAGGGCAACACCTCCGGCACTGAGACCATTACCGGTCTGACCCCGGGTGACGCCTACTACGCGACCATCACGTCCGTGGGCAACGGTACGGACTACTTCACGTCCGCCGTGGGTGCTCACTCCGTCGTCATCACACCCGGCGTACTCACAATCGCGGCGAGAGCGACCAACGTAACCGTCGGTCACCCCGTTGACATCGTGGTGGTGGTGACCGGGCTCACGGCGACCGATCGGGCCACTGTCACCAAGGACACCTTCACCTACACCGGCGTCGCTCCGACCGTCTACGCGACGTCCAGCATCGCACCGTCGGCCGTGGGCACGTACCTCGCCCTGCCCGCGAACGCCACCGTGGTCGTGACGCCCAGCACCGATCAAGGCGTCTACGCCACCACGTACAACTACAGCGCGGGCTCACTCGTGATTTCGGCCCTCTCCAAGGTCCCCCTCCACGCATCGAGTGTGGTCGGCGGCGCGTGGGCCGGACGAACCGTCGACGTGACCATCATCGGAACCGGCTTCTTCGGTCAACCGAGGATCATAAGCAACATGGGGCGAGGCACCACGGCACGCGTGATTCACGACACGGGGAAACGATTGACCGTACGCGTGAGCGTGCGATCAGGAACACCAAGGGGCGTCCACGTCTTTCGCATTACGTTAGGCAACGGAAAATCCTGCAACGTGCACTACAGCCAGTTCTAGAATCCCGGCCGGCACCGAGGCTTCTTTGCATGCCGGTCGTCAACGGACTTGTCAACACATCTCCGACTCGGTACGCACAGAGCTGCGCAACATCGGCTCACTCACCCAACGTGGGATTGCCATTCTGATGGAGCGCCAACGCAAATGCCGTTCGTCTGACTCACGCCAATCATCCGACTCTTAACCAACATGTTCCGGGTTCAAGTCCGCGGCGACGCACCAAGTGACAATCCTGATACACGGCGCTTCTTGACGTACCTCTCAGAGCATTTTTAGCGCCAAAATCCATCACGAAATCCCACACAATCGCCGATCCCTGCGTTCACTCCTTGATACCGCAGCACTATTGATCGCAATATCTATCCCAACCTCTGGCCCCGTAACGACGTTCCAAACACGCGGGCTCACATCCGTCAATACGACCGTGCCTCCCGCAAAAAACCTGAACTCGCCGTTGATATTCCATTTCTTAAGCATATACTCAAACTATTCACTCAAGTTAGGGAGACAACGATAATGGCGAAGTCTGGCACCCCGGGCAAGGTGACGGCGGGAGGAACCGCACGATCTGCTCAGACGCGGCGAGCCCTCGTGGAAGCCGCTATTGAAACGCTGAAGGATGAAGGTTTTGCGGGAACAAGCGCTCGAGCAATCTCCGAACGTGCGGGGCTCAACCAAGCTCTGATCTTCTATCACTTCGGCTCGGTGGTAAATCTCCTCCTCGCCGCTCTTGATTCTGTCAGCAATGACCGCATGGTCAAGTTCAGTGCGGCCATCAATAATGTTTCTTCGCCGACCGATCTCACGAATATCGCTGCTCAAATTTTCCGAGATGACCTCGACTCCGGGCACGTGACTGTGCTCGCCGAGATGATTGCTGGCGCTTCTTCAGTCGAGGGTCTCGGCGTTGAGGTGGCCACTCGCTTAAGCCCATGGTTCACATTTGCCGAAGAGGCAATTGAAAAGTCCTTTGGCGACTCTCCACTAGCCTCGCTCCTTCCTTCAAGTGATGTCGCGTACGTGATTGTCGCGCTCTATCTCGGATTTGAGATGCTCACTCATCTCGACGGAAACCGCGAGCCCGCTCTTAGAATCTTCGGCCACGCCCAGCAACTCGTCACTCTGCTCGGCGCCTTTAGCGCCTTCATGCCGCCGAGGGCGACAACATGACGACCAACCCCGTCGCTCGGAATCAACCGACAAGTTTGTCCGACACCGGACTCGACGCAGTAACGGGCGCCTTTAGCTACTCGGGGAAAGCAATCAGTAGCGCTCTTATCAATTCCGGTCGCTTAGTACGAACACTCACTGGGCACCCCAATAGGGCGGTCGAGCGATCACCCATCGAGATTCGACCACTCGACTTTGAAGATCAGATCGGTTTAGTCGGGTCACTCGAAGGCGTCACCACCCTATACAACACCTATTGGGTCCGCTTCGCTCACAATCGAATCGATCATGACCTGGCCGTAGAGAATTCCCGAACACTTTTCCAGGCCGCGAAGCGCGCGGGGGTCCAGCGCATCGTGCACGTCAGCATCACGCACCCAAGTGTCGATTCGCCGCTTCCCTACTTTCGAGGTAAGGCTCTCGTCGAACGCTCACTCGCCGAGACCGCAGTGTCGTACGCCGTGTTGCGGCCCGCCATTCTCTTTGGTGGCGACGGAGTGCTACTGAATAACATCGCTTGGCTGCTTCGGCGTCTTCCCGTGTTCGCCATTGGTGGGCGTGGCGACTATCGCATTCGAGGAATCCATGTCGATGACCTCGCCCAACTCTGCCTCAAAAGGGGTGCCGAGCGATACGACAGCGTTGTCGATGCCGTGGGACCGGAACGTCCTACATTCATCGAACTGGTCAACTCGATTAAGGACGCGGTCGAAAGTCGCTCCTTGATCGTTCACCTGCCAGGTGACGCTCTGCTAATCCTTTCGCGCCTCGTGGGCATGGCACTTGGTGACGTGCTCTTAACTCGCGATGAATATCGTGCGATGGCTGATGGACTTGCCGACACCGATGGGCCGGCCACCGGTTCAATTGCTCTCTCGGATTGGTTGGTCAACCATAGATCCGAACTCGGCGTCACGTACGCCAACGAACTCAAGCGCCACTTTGACGTAGCGAGTGACCAATGATGACTCGGAACGTGTCGTTACCTCTTGTCGCAGCGATTTGTTGGGCCGCGTTACTACTACCGGCGTCGTTGTATATTCCAATCGAGAATCCTCAGAATCTCTCGTATCAAGTCCACGGTCAGACCGTCAGTCGGTGGGTCTCGTTAGTTCGTGGCAACGGTGATTGGATATTGCTCATTGTCGCCATTCCGCTCGTCCTCTCTCTGGTCGCTGCGGTTCTTTTGATACTTCAAGCTCGCTCAAAGCAACGGATCCTCGCGGGCGCGGCGTGGTGCTTAGGATTCCTAATTCTCGCCGGAGCTTTTGTTGGCACCGTGACATTTTTGGTTGGGATATTCGTTGTTCCCGTTGGAATCTTTCTGATCATTTCATGTACGAATTTGCGTCGAGATCAAATCTTGATTTCTCCACCTACCAAATCCGGAAGCCGACAGGCCGTTCAACAGAGGAACGCGGCTTAAGGGCAGTAAATCCCACACACCAGCACGTACCAAATAAACCAGACCAACTCGAGACAACACGATTGCCAGGTTGTTCAAGACAGAATCAACCAAATTGACACACCAAAACGGTACGGAACTCGCTCTTGGTCAACAGGTTCTGGCGGGCGCACTAGGTAGGATTTTTGGTCGCTTTACGTATCTCTTCGAGTCATCATCCAGCCCCCTACGGCCAGGAGAACAACCGCGTACAAGGCAATAATTAGCAGTCCGATGAGTGGACTAAAGAGTGGCGTTCCCTGCAACTGGCTCGGCGTCGTCGAGGCGAAAATCGTGGAACTGATGTTGGCGGGCAGGTATCGACTCATGTCGTGGACGATGACTCCGGGCATCGCGAAGAGCACGACGGTCAAGACCAGCATGACGCTGGTGAAGATTGAGAGTGAGGCGGCCGATGATCGAACGATCGAGGCGATGCCCAGGCCGATGAGACCCACGATTGCCAGGTCGATACCGCTTTCAATCAGCACGCGAAGTATGCCGGGCTGCGAGATGGATATCTGGCTCGCGTGTCCCGAGAGAATGAAACGCCCAAGGAAATAGGTGGAAAACGAGAGCACCTCACCGAGAGCGAGTCCGACTCCCCCAACAACGATGGCTTTGGCCCCGAGCACAATTCCTGGTCGCGGCATCGCGGCCACGGTCGAGCGAATTTGGCCGGTGCTGTACTCCGAACTTAAGAAGAGCACTCCGAGCACACCCATGACGAACTGACCGAAGTTGAAGCCGACGAGGACCCGCATGATCGGATCGTCGATGCGGGCCTGGCTGCGCAGAGCGTTCGTCGAGAGATAACACAGTCCGTACGTGACGAGAGCGAGCGCGAACACGCTCCATCCAGCGGAGCGCAACGACCAGAACTTGGTCCATTCACCGCGAAGAGCGCAGCGCAGTCCCGCTCGAGAGTTTGACTCCGTGACATCGTCACGAATGAGAAGAGTAGTTGTCACGACGCTCGGTACTCGACCGCGCCTTCGGTCAATTCCATGAACGCGTCTTCGAGTGAGGAGAGATCGGTTAACTCGTAGAGGGCATTTTGCTGTTCGAGGGCCAGTTCACCGATGGCCTCCGCACTTAGGTTCATCACAGTGAGGCACGAGTTCGGTTCTCTCAACGTGAGCGCTCCGGCGTCCTCGAGAGCCGGAATCAATAGATCCAGGTTGGCCGCGCGCACTTTGAACGACTGTTTGGAACTGCACGCGACGAAGTCGTCAACGGAGAGTTCTGCGATAAGGCGCCCCTTACCGATGAGGACTAACTGGTCGGCGGTGCGCGCCATTTCGGCCATCAAGTGACTCGAAATAAGCACCGTGCGGCCTTCGGCGGCGAGATCGCGGCAGAGGGATCGCGTCCAGCGAATGCCTTCGGGATCGAGGCCATTCACAGGTTCATCAAGCAAGATGACCGCTGGGTCACCCAGCAAGGCGCCGGCGATGCCGAGCCGCTGACCCATTCCCAGCGAAAACTTGCCGACCCGTCGTTTGGCGACCGAGGTGAGTCCGACCAGCTCCAGGACCTCATCGACACGCGATTTCGTGATGCCGCCGTATTGGGCGAGCGACCAAAGGTGAGCGTACGCCGAGCGACCAGGGTGAATAGCGCGTGCTTCGAGCAACCCACCGACTTCGCGCATCGGCCAGCGAAGATCCTTGTACTTTTTGCCGGAGATTGTGACTGAGCCCGAGTTGGGATGATTGAGGCCCATAATCATCGACATCGTCGTGGACTTTCCCGATCCGTTCGGACCAAGGAATCCAGTTACTTGCCCTGGTGCGACGTCAAAAGAAAGGTCGTCGACGGCGACAACATCACCGAAACGCTTCGTGAGTCCGCGAACCTTAATCACCCGACGACCTTAAGTGGCTCAGATAACAAGAGCATGCAGACCTCATAAGAATGACTAAATTCTACGCGCCATCGACTTCAACCGTGTCAGGACTCACGACGCCACGCAATCCAATTCACGCAGACACCTACTCGATGAACGCTCTCACACGACGTTGTCATGCAGATGTAACTATGACCCACGCGACGGGGAATGTCGACGTACCGATCACCGATTCGCGTGCCCTCGATCACGCACGATACAGGGAACAAATGGGCGCCGTCGACGCTTCACGCCAGCGCCGAGGGGTCAAAAGCCTCTTCGACGTCATTGAGTGAGACCACCATCGTGGGTCGGACGAGTTGATGCGAATCCTTAGCGAGTCGCACCACGGTGCCCCAGACCGCGAAGCCCACCGCGTGAGTGGCGAAGCTCATTGGACCTTCCACCAGTTTCACCTCGACAACACCACTACCCTTGAGCGCCAACGCGTCACTCTGCATTCGTTCCATGGCCGTCTCACGAGCCGAGTACATCGCCTCGGTGAAGTTCTTCAACTCGACGTTTTGGGACTGCTGTTGCAGCACCGTACCCACCGTGCGACGGGGGGCGTAGACGAAACTTGCCCCGGTCGCCAGACCGAGAGGTTGCCATCCGGCCACCATCAACATCGTGAAGTCGCGCGCCGATAAGTCCGAGACGAAGACGGCACTCGCGTCCACCGCTTTCGCACCCACCGGGCGAACGGCCGTGCCGAGCAGGGAGATCTCGATATGGGTGGAGTACACGCGTCGCTCAACGTGCACGCCCACGACACCGTGACCTCCGGCCATGGCGGCCTCGCCGTGGATGCGCTTGATGGCGTACTTGAATGCCTGTTCGTGCGCCTCACCGGCGGCGACTATCTCTCCCTGACCCCAGTTCCACAGTCCCGCCGGCGTGGAAAAGACCGACAGACCACTGACGAGTTGGACGGGCTCCCAACCAATGGAGTGCAGGTTCAGTTCCTCGTCGATCGAAAGGTCCGACGTGGTCGAACCCGCGTCGGGCGCATTTTCTTTTAGTGAGGCGACGGCTCGACGTACTTCGGCTTTGGCGTCGGGAGCGCTCGTCGGGTGCTGTGCGTTCGTCACGAGAGTCGTACCGTTGGTTTGGGAACCGGCAATGGGTCAAAACCCTTGTAGCGCCGAATGCGATTGCCGCGCAGTACTGCTTCGACCTCCAGGTCCCCCTTCTCGAACTCTCGTTCACTGAGTTGCAAGTCCGCGCCGTGCAGCGCGTCGCCGTGGAGTTGATCGCGCGCCGACGTGCGTACCATGAAGCGCGCTTGAGACATCGCGGTGACGATCTGTTCGATCTCGGTGGGGCTCGTCGAGTTTGACCACATGCCCATACCTTCCATCAGGTACTCGGTGACGCAGGACGCCCACACCCGGATTGATGAGACGGACGCGACAATCGACACCGGCACGTAGCCCGCTTCGAAGACCTTCGCGAGACGCTGCCCGGCCAGATACGTGCTCCAGGGCGTTGACGCCGCCGCCGGCGTGTCCAGCACCTTCACGGCCGTACCCGACATGTGAAACTCGGTCACGTTGGCGTCGGTCAGACGGCTCACCGTATCGACGACACCCACGACGCCGTGCGCGCCGAGCTCAGTCGCTTCTTCAAGCATGCGCGAGTACGAACTCGTGAAGCCTTCGTTCCACGCACTTTCGACCCACGTTTGTTGGTAGTTCTGGCCCCACATTCGATGTTCGCCAGCGATCATGCCGTGGGGACACTGATAGTTCTGTACGTAGCCGCCCTGGGATCCTCCGTAGGGCGAGAGGCCTCGAGAGAGTCCCATCATCGAGTACACGCCCTGTTGCATCGCGCAGAATCCTTGCACGAGCCCCACGGGCTCGAGACCCAACTCCAGGCACGCCGCGAAGTCCGACACGCTGAGCCCCGAAGAGAACGCGCCGGCACTGAGCCGGCGCTCCGCCGCTTCGGGTAGGTCGCTCGGCGGCGTCATTAGTTGTCGAGCGTGATGATCGTCGTGGGCTTGGCCAGGGTGACCTCGTCCGAGGTCTTCAAGACGGCGGTGCCGAGTGAGAGGAACTCGATGGTGTGCGAACCCCACTGGTGCGACTTCTCTTCGAGGCGAACGCCCACGATGCCCGTAGCGCTCAGTCGTGTGGCCTCGTCTTGCATGCGCGTCATGGCCAGTTCTCGCGCTTCGTAGAGCGCCTGAGTGAAGTTCGGCAGCTCCACGTTCTGACCCGTCGTCCCCAGTGTCTGGCCGATGCCGCGGTGCGCGATGTGGTACACGCACGTGCCCATCACGAGACCTTGAGGGAAGTAGCCCGTCTGCAGCAGTGTCCAGAAATCCTGGCCCGAGAGGTCCGACGTGAAGGGCTTACCTAGTTTGTTGAGGCGCGACACGCCGTCCTCGGCCTTCACGGCGGTCCCGACCGCAATGAACTCCGCGGCGTCCTTGCCCCAGTCGTAGTAGTTGACCGTCAAGCGTACGCCCACGACACCGTCGGCACCCAGTTCGGCCGCCTCTTCTTCCATTCGCGTCATGGCGAGTTCACGCGCGTTGTACATCGCCTCGGTGAGCTTCGTCAACTCCAGACTCTGTCCCCACTTACGCGTTTGAATGCCGGTGTGATAGATCGACGACCCCATCACAAAACCGGCGGGGTGAAAGCCCACCTCCTTGATCAAGAGGAACTCATTGACCGAGAGATCCGAGGTGAAGAGACCTTTCTCCAACTCCTCGAGTCGATGGCCCGTCGCTTGGGGTAGATCGTTCGTTACGTCGCTCACGTGTTGCCTCCTATGACAAGGTTTTCGAGGGCCTGTCGAGCCGTGTCACTGTGGGCCGCTTCGGCCTGGAGTGCCCCGAGAAGTTTGACGATCCATACGTTGACGTCAACGTTTTCGTTACGGATGCGAATCCCGCCCGAGAAGTGTCCGACCGTGCAGCGAAGGTCCGACCCATCGATCACCGCCTCGAACTGGTCACTGGCCATAGTGATCTGCACCGAGGAGATGGCTTCGGACTTCTTGAATCGACTGCCGCCGCGCTGGACGCGCAAGCGATCGCCGAGCGTGTCGGAGAGCTCTTCACAGAGCGCCTTCAAGAGGAGTCGAAGGTCGGTGCTGTTCGAGCGAAGCATCGCCGCCGCCATGTTGAGGTCGTACGAGTCGTCCATCGAAGTCATTAGTGGCCACCTTACAGGGAACACTTTTCCCTGTTCTCGGTGCCGTATCGCTCGCCGCACTCGCCGGCCGGCGCACCAAGATTAAGTTGCGTTACGTGAATCCGTTGAGCTCCTCGGTACTGTTTCGACGACTAAGTGCCCAGCCAACGAACACGTCGTCGCCTCCTTCCCACGAGATGACGGAGTGAAGTCGTGACCGACGGACCAGACCACAATGACTTCGTCACTGAGTGGGAGCATTGGCATCACGACCACGAGCGTCAACTCGCCAGTCCGCACGGGTTCCTCGCGATCAGCGGTTTGCATTGGCTAGGTCTCGAGCCCGAACGTTTTGATGACGTGCCCGGTGTGTGGCGGCGCGATGCCAAAGGTGTCGAGGTGCTACTCGGCGACGGCGAGGAGCTCGTCGTCGAAGGCTCGCGCGTCACTGGGCACTATCACTTCAACAACGTCGACGAGCACGGGCAACGTGCCAGTTTCGGTGACGCGATGGTCGAAGTGGCGCAGCGCGACGGCGACTTCATGATCCGCCCGCGTCACCCCGATCACGAAAATCGCACTCGTTACGTCGGTACTCCGACGTACCCCGCAAGCACCGAATGGGTCGCCCGTGGAACATTCCTTCCCTACGACGAACCTCATTCCGTCACGGTTGGTGCGAGCGTTGAGGGTCTGGCGCACGTTTTCGAATCATCAGGCGAAGTCGAATTCGAACTGTTGGGACAGACTTTGCGACTCATCGCCTTCAACGAAGAACAGTCCGATGAACTCTCATTCATTTTCACCGACTTGACCTCTGGTGTGACCACATACCCGGCGTGCCGGTTCCTCACCGTTGTCGGTCCGCGAGAGAACGGAAGAGTCGATTTGGACTTCAATCGCGCGACGAATCCAGCGTGCGCCTACACCGATTTCGCGACGTGCCCACTACCTCCGCCAGGAAACCACTTATCAGTGCGGGTGGAAGCCGGCGAAACGATGCCCCTTGAGTCGCATTCGTAGTTCCGAGCTGACCTTGAGATGCCGAGAGCGCGCGTCAATCTGAAAGTGTGACACCTGGCAACAATCGAACATCCGTCGACGTCGAGGTCAAGGTTCAGGGCGTGAAGGCCATCGTGAGGTTCATGATTGCCATAGCTCTCATACTCGTCGCTCTCGTCGTTTTCATCAGATCGGGCCGGTGGCATCACTCTGATCGCACCACTCTCACTCCGAGTCAGAAGGTGACGTAGCTCGCGATTGAGAAGACGCTGACAACGTCCGGATCGCAGGTTCCGCGCGGACTCGTCGGCGTTCTTTCGAAGGACCGGCAACGTCTTGGCGAGGATGGACGGCGAAAGCACACTTCTCAACACGTGGTGGAACCAGCACTGCACCGATCCACTGATGGAGGCGCCCGCGTCGGCCAGCCACGTAGGGTCGGGCATCGACGCACGTGCGACGTTCACGCACTATCCCAAGGACGTCGTCCACGTCGAGTACTTCTTGAAACTCAGAGCGTGACCGCAGTGCGTCGAAAATACGTCAGCAGAACCTCACTCGTTTGACGTGTGCCAGTCGGGTGAATCAGCCCATCACCGTGGCGTACGCGATGGTGTCGGTCCCGCTCGGTGCCTGTTCGACGACATTCTCGCCCCACTTGGAAAAGGTCGTCGTTCCCCCACCCGTAGAGCCGGTGATGACTTCCTTGACGGGAAGGGTCTTGGACCCCGAGGAGATCGTCAAGACGCTCTTCGTCGCCGAAGTCGTGCTCGACGCCGCGGTCTTCCAGGTCAGTTGATAGTCCTTGGCACCGTCGCTGCTGACCTTGTACTTCGTGCCCTTGGCCGTCGGCATGATCCCCTTGAGGACCGAGGTCGTGAGATTGGAGTGGAAGCTGGTGTAGGGAGTCGTCCCGGACTTCATCACGACCGAACGCGTGCCGACCTTCTTCTGCTCGGCCGCGGTGAGACCCATGATCGTCGTGAGACCGGTCGGGCTGCCGCTCAGGAACGCGTCGGTCGGGGTGACCACGATCTTCACGGAGTTCTTGCCCGATTGAATCGTCTCTTCGCCGTAGTTGGCGCCAATGTCGACGACCACGACGCTGGACTGCGTGCCGGTCTTCGACGTGACGTAGATGTGGACCCCGGAGACCTTGGCCATGGCCTTGAGCGTGGCCTTAAGGACCGACTTTGTCGTCGGATCCTTCACCGAGGCCTGAGCCGCAATCGGCGTGACGGCCAGCACCAGTGTGGCGCCCAGGGCGAGGGAGATGAGTTGGAGGCGGCGACGGGGTGAAAAGGACATGGTACAGAGCCTACGGTGAAAAAGGAGTTCGATTCGTTCACGCGACGCCCGGCGTCGCCTCGACCACGCAATTCTCTAGTGAATGAGCGGAACCTATGCTGACGCCAGGACAGAATGTCCGGAGGTGACCAGATGACCCCGTCGGCCTACGACCAATGGCTTGCACTGTATGAAGCGTCCGCCAAGCGTGACGCGGTGTTCGCGACGATGTCCGGGGTCCCGCTGGACGCGGTCTACGGAGCGGAGGACGGAGAGTTCCCCGGTCTGTTCCCCTACACCCGTGGGGTGCACGCCTCCATGTACCGGTCGCGGCTCTGGACCATGCGAATGTTCGCCGGCTTCGGCACTGCAGTCGACACGAACCAGCGCTTCAAGGAGATCATCGCCGCCGGCGGTCAGGGCCTCTCCACGGCCTTTGACATGCCGACGCTGTTGGGGCTGGACTCCGATGACCCGATGGCCCTGGGCGAGGTCGGACGCTGCGGCGTGGCGATCGACAGTCTCTCGGACATGCGCGATCTCTTCAAAGACATCGACTTAGGCACCATCACGACGTCCATGACCATCAACTCCCCGGCCGCGGTGATGCTGGCGCTCTTCGTCGCCCAAGCCGAAGAGTCGGGCGTGGCGCGCAGCCAGCTCGGCGGCACGTTGCAGAACGACATCTTGAAGGAGTACCAAGCCCAGAAGGAGTTCGTCTTCCCGCCGCGCCAGTCCATGCGACTCGTGCGCGACACCATTGCCTTCACCGCCGCCGAGATGCCCAAGTGGAACTCGATCTCAGTCTCGGGGTATCACATTCGAGAGGCCGGGTCGACGGCCGCCGAAGAGCTCGCCTTCACACTGGCCAACGGATTCGCCTACGTCGAACTCGCGCGCCAAGCCGGTCTCTCGGTCGATGAGGTCGCGCCACGGCTCTCGTTCTTCTTCAACGCCCACATCGACTTCTTCGAAGAGATCGCCAAGTACCGAGCGGCGAGGCGACTGTGGGCGACGTGGATGAAGGACCACTACGGCGCGAGAAACGAACTCAGTTGGAAGCTCCGTTTCCACACCCAAACCGCCGGGGTCTCACTGACCGCCCAACAGCCCGAGGTCAACATCGCGCGCACCGCGATCGAGGCCCTCGCGGGCGTCCTGGGCGGCACCCAGTCGCTCCACACGAACTCCATGGACGAGGCCCTGGCCCTGCCGTCGGAGAAGGCGGCGCGAATCGCGCTGCGCACCCAGCAGGTGATCGCGCACGAGACCAACGTCACCAACGTCGCCGATCCACTTGGCGGTTCGTGGTTCGTCGAATCACTGACCGACGAGATGGCCGCTCAGGCCGAAGCGATCTTCGCCGAGATCTCAGCCATGGGTGAGGGCTCGATGCTCGAAGGCTGCATCAAGGGCATTGAAGAGAACTGGTTCCAGGGTCGCATCGCCGAGTCGGCCTACAACTTGGAGCGCTCGTTCAACCGGGGCACGCGCGTCATCGTCGGCGTGAACGACTTCACCGAGGGCAACGACGACGCGGACTTAGAGATTCTTCGCATCACCAACGAAGACGAACGAAAGCAGGTCGCTCGCCTCAATGACGTTCGCGGCGCTCGCGACGATGCGAAAGTATTGCTGGCCTTGGAAGAGTTGACCAGAGACGCGCTCGATCCCGAAGTGAATCTGATGCCGGCCTTGATCAACGCGAGCCGCGCCGACGTCACCGTCGGCGAGATGATGGGCGCCATGGAGAAGGTCTTCGGTCGCCACATCGAGGTGCCGACGCTATGACCGTCCGGGTCCTGGTCGCCAAAGTCGGTCTCGACGGACACGACCGCGGCATCAAAGTCGTCGCGCGACTACTGCGCGACGCGGGCATGGAGGTCGTCTACACCGGACTCTTCCAGACGCCCGAGACGGTGGCGATCGCGGCCATTCAAGAAGACGTCGACGTCGTCGGCCTCTCGATGCTGTCCGGGGCACATTTGACCCTGGCGCCAATGGTCGTCGAGGCACTTCGATCGAAGGGGTCCGACATCCCGGTCATCGTCGGTGGCATCGTGCCGAACAACGATCTCGAGGACATGCGCGCGGCCGGCGTGGCGGCGGTCTTCGGTCCCGGCGCGAGCGCCGAGGAGATGGTCGCGTCAATCAATGAAGTGGTGGCACGGGCCAGCTCGTAAGTCCCGCGTCGAGCGGAGGAGTCGACGCCCACGTCGCTACGAGACGGGCGTGATGAGATCGAGTTTCGTCGACCAGTTGTTGAGTATCTTGTCGGCGTCGGCGCCGAGGACGTCTTCGAGCATCGAGGCGTAGACGTCGCGAAAGTCGACCACGACCGCGAGGTCGCCCTGCACCAGGTTCGTGAGCGAGGGCTGTTCGCCATAGAAGCCACCGGCGACCCGGTTCCCGGCGACGAAGACCGGCGCGGACGTCCCGTGGTCGGTCCCCTCGCCCCCGTTCGCCTCGACTCGCCGACCGAACTCCGAATAGACCATGACGACGACGTCGTTCGCGCGCGCGGTCGTCCCGACTTGGGTGAGGAACGCGGTGATCGCGTCCGAGACCTGACCGACGAGCACGTTCTGTTGGCTCAGTTCGTCCGCGTGGGTGTCAAAACCACTGAGCGACACGGAGTACACCCGGGTCGGCACGTTGGCCGTAATCATGTTGGCCACGACGTCGAGTTGTTGGGCGAGCGGCGTCGCGGACGTCGGCGGGGCGTTCTGCAAGACCGGCGTGAGGGTGGACGACAGTGAAAAAAGGTCGCCGATGGAACCGGCGGCGTCGGCGATCAGCTCGGAGTCCTGAGTGGAGGAGACGGCGAGCAGTTCCAATTGGGTGGCCAGTGAACCGTTGGGGACCTGCAAGCCGCTGATCGGCACCATTGAACCGACCCGGTGGTCGCCGGCCAAGAGCGGCGTCAGCGTCGAGCCGACGCCGATCGCGCGGAAGGGGTCCCGCGGGAGCGAATCGAGGTAGCGGCCGATCCAACCACTCGAGATCTCCTCGATCGGCGATCCGCTCTGCCAGATCGCCATGGAAGAAAAGTGCGAGAGGTTCGGGTTGGGATAGCTCGTGCCGAGCACGATCGCCAGCTTGTTGGCCGTCCACAGCGACGCGAATCCCGTCATCGTGCCGTTCAGCGCCAGCGAATCGCTCAGGGGAATCACCTCGGACGCGTCAAGGGACATGTCGGGTCGATTCGACAGGTAGGCCGGATCCAAATACGGCACGACCGTATTGAGCCCGTCGTTGCCGCCGTAGAGCGTGACGATGACGAGGATCGGCGTGCCGAGCGGCAGCGGCGTCACGCTCGCGGCCTGGGCCACGTCCTGCATCGAGAGCGTCGCGGCGATCGTCGCGGCGCCGGCGGCGCCGGTGTACTTGAGGAACTGACGGCGGTTGAAGTCGCACGGACTCATGCGTTCACCAAGTACTCGGGCGCGTTGAGCGCCAACAGCGCCAATCGAGCCGAGTCCGAGACGGCCTGATTGAGCGAGCGCTCGGTACGAACGCTCCACTGCGCGACGCCCAACCAGTCGGCGGCCGCTTGGACCATCTTTGATTTCGGCACCGAGGTGAGCGCATCGATATGACCGTTCTGAACGAGGTAGTAGGCGAGATTGATGCGGTACTGCGTCGCCGCCGCCGTCAGCCACGCCTCGTCGTAGGGCCAGCCGCCGACGCTGGGTGGATTGAAGGGGAACTGACCCATCGAATCCAGGTACCACGAGACCGCGCCCGAGGACGGGAGCTTCGAAGGTGTGACCCGCAACGCTCGACAAGCCGAGACGAACCACTCGACCGGGGACTTCGCCTGCGAGTACTGGGGCCGTCGCATGGCGGGATTGCGGGCGATTGAGTTGATGAGCGGTGAGATGTCGCGGTTCTCGAAGACTTTCGACAATGACGCGGGCGGCTCAATCGACGACGAGATGAATCGGAACCAGAGTCGTCGCGCGATGAACGTCGCGTTCTCGGGGCGCGACACGATCCAATCGCTCAAGGTCACCGCGTCAAAGACCTGTCGCTTGCCGAGCACGCTGACCTTGTCGTTGTCGTGCAGTTTGGGATCGAAGGTCACCGCGCCGCTCGTCTGATCGACGTTGTAGCCGGTGAAGCCGAGCGCCGCCTGGTGGACGTCGGACTGGGAGTAGTTACCGACGCCCAGGGTGAAGAGCTCCATGAATTCGCGACCGAGATTCTCATTGGGTGAGTACGCGACGTTCTCTTCCCCGTCGAGCCAAAAGATCAGCGCACCGTCGCGCACCATCGCCCTCGACATGTCCTTGAAGTTCCCCAACGCGTGCGTTCGCAACGTGTCGTTCTGGATCTTCATCGGCAGGGCGTAGGTGACCTTGGAGATCGAGGTCGCCCAATGGCCGTGCCAGAACCACGTCATACGCTCTACGAAGGGATAATCGGCGAGCACCATGCGGTCCATCCACCACATCGCCACGCTGACCGACTGGTCGTAGACCTCTTTCCAGTACGCCGCGCTCGCGGTCGGGTCCGAAGGCGCCTGACCCATGGTGGGAAAGGGCGGGGTCACCAGAGCGTTGAGACCGGGATCGGATCGACGCGCCAGGATCTTGGCGCGCGCCTGCGGGATGCCGCCGGCGAGCAACTGAAGGTACTCGCCGGGCTTGGGCCCGAGTCCGAAGCGGTGAACGAGACGCGACAACTCCAGTCGATCCGAGGCCGCCGTCATTCAGCGAGACTAGAACGTCGATCTCACTAAAAGTCTCGTGTGGATTGGAATTGTCCGAGATTTGTCTCGGCCCGCGGCCGGCTAGAAACAGGCGGCGAGATCGAAGAGCAGCGACTGTATGGTCCGCACGTAACTCAGCATCTGTTCGTCGGCCTCGGCCAACAGTTCGTCGGTGAGCAAACCGTTCGTTTGGGCCGTCGAACGCAGCGCGACTTGGAGCGTCGTGAGCCAGACCCACGCTTCGGCGTCATTCAAGAACTGTTCGTCGACCGTGAGACTGGCCAATTCGGCGTTGGTGGAGGTCTCGGTCTGGCGTGCGAGCATCGCGACCGGATTGTCTTGATCGAGACTCGGATCGATCGGACCCGTCAACGAGACGTGCCACTCGTGGTCGGGGTCGCGTTCGGCGGCTAAGACATTCGCGAACGCACTTCGAACAACGGAACGCCCGTAGTCGTTCATACGCACTTCAACCCGGCCGTCGCGACGACGCGTGAAGATCTTGCTGCCCGCCACTAAGCGTCCTGTTCGATCGTGCTCTGGAGTCCCGAGACCTGCAACTTGACGCAGTAGCTCTCGGCTCGTTCACGGTGTCCGGACCACACGAGTGCTCGGCCCTCGTGGTGCACCGCCAGCATCAATTGGGTGCATTTATTGTTCGAATAACCGAAGATCTTGCGGAAGATGACGACGACGACCGCCATGGGCGTGACGGGGTCGTTCCACACGATCACGTTCCAGGGTTTCTTGGTCTCGACGGCGTCTTCGGTCTGGACGTCACCCTCGGTCGTCGTGCGACGAAGTGGTTGCGTGGAGGCCATGTCACCAGTGTCCCAGACCGCCGTTTGAAATGAAAGTTACGAACGTAGTCTGGCCATGGGGAACACGAGAAAGGTGTCAGCCACGGTGGCCAGTGAAGCCCTGACACGGTTGCGACGACGCGTCAATCGCGATATCCGCAATGCCGTCGGACTGTCCAAGGAACCACCACCTCGCTGTAACGATCCCGACGAGGCGTACTTCGCCCTCGACAGCGTGGCGCGCATTATTCACGGCGACCTGCCGCCCATGCTGGTCGGCGGGCTCGGATCGCTGTTCATTCAGATGCTCCATCCCCACACCATGGCCGGCGTCGCCCAACATTCGCGCTACCGCGAAGACCCCCTCGGGCGACTCCTCCAGACGGCGAACTTCATCGGCTTCACGACCTACGGCACGAGGTCCGAGGCCTACGCGTCGATTGAACGGGTCCTCGCCGTGCACCAAGTCGTTCGTGGTGTCGCCGACGACGGCGTCCCCTACTTCGCGAACGATCCGCACCTCCTGGCGTGGGTCCACGCCGCCGAGACCTCGATGTTCCTCACGGCCTACCGACGCTTCGGCGTGGTGCGATTGAGCGACGAAGACGCCGATCGCTACGTGCTCGAAATGGCGAACCTGGCTCTCGACCTGGGCATGGTCGATCCGCCAACATCGGTGGCGGCACTGGAGGCCACCATCCAGCGATTCCGGCCCGAACTGCGTCTCAGTCCCGACGGCGCCACGGCGCGTGACTTCGTCGTGCACGGTGTCCAGCGCGGACCGATCCAGCGTTCGGTCAACTGGCTGCTCGTTCGCTGTTCGTTCGCCCTCATGACACCCTGGGAATTGGAGCTCCTCGGCGTGAAGCGCCGACCGTTGCGCAACCGGCTCTTCATCGTGCCAGCGACGGCGTTACTGTGTCGGCTGCTGCGCCTTTTCGTGCCGCCGCCGCCTAGGTAGCGAGCCCGAGTCCGCCGTCAACGACCACGACCTGGCCGGTCACGTACGCCGAACTCGCCAGCGCCACGATGACGTCCGCGACGTCCTCGGGCGTGCCGCTACGTTTCAATGGAGCGACGGCGCGCACGTATCCGCGCACGGTCTCCCAGTCCTCGGTCCACGGCGTGTCGATGAGTCCCGGCGCGACGGCGTTGACCCGCACCTCGGGCCCGACGACCTTGGCGAGCAGCGCGGTCATGTGATTGACCGCCGCCTTCGAGGCCGCGTAGGGAATCGAAGAACCGGTCTCTCGCACGCCCGCCAACGACGAGACGTTCACGATGGCGCCGTGACTCGCTCGCAGTGCGTCCATCGCCGCGACGCAGAGACTCCACGTACCAAAGACGTTGACTTCGAAGATCTCGCGCCACACGTCGAGCGACGCCGCCTGCAGGTCCGCGTGGGGAATCACTTTGGTCGTGCCCGCGTTGTTGATCAGAACGTCGAGGCGTCCGTAGTGTTCGAGGACCGCGGCGACGAGTCGCGTGCAATCCTCACTCTTGGCGACGTCGCCTTGCACGTAGATCGAGTTCGGCGTCGCGCCCGCGAGTCGTTCTCCCGCCTCGACACTGCGCACCGAGTTGAAGACCACGTGGTCGCCGTCCTTCGCGAAGCGAAGCGCCGTCGCCTCGCCGATGCCGCTCGTCGACCCGGTCACCAGGACGACGCGCTCGGCCACCGCTATCTCCGTCGCAGTCGCCACGAGCCGGCCCAGTGTTGACCCGGCTCGAGCACCACGACGTCCTTGCCACTGCGCAGCGCGTCCGGCGGACAGGTCATTGGTTCGACGGCGACCGCGGTGCGACGGCGACCCCTTTCCAGGTGGTCGCCGGTGAAGACCTGGAGATACGGGAAGTTGCGATCGACACTCAACTCGATCTCACCGCCAGTCGAATCGGCAAGGACCACGGTGGCGAGTCCGGAATCGTCACGCACCAGTTCGGTGAACGTCGTGTCGAGCACGTGTCCGCTCACTGATTTGCGGGTCGTGAAGTCCAAATTGCCTCCGACCACCGGCAAGATCTCACCGGTCGGTAGTTGGCGATCGTTCAGCGCGACGTACGCCTTGGCCGGGATCTCCAACTCGGCCCCTTCGATCGTTGGTGTCGTGACCGCGAGGTAGGGATGGAAGCCCACGCCGAAGGGTATCGGTACGTCGTCGCGATTGGTCACGGTCGTCGTGACCGTCAGACCGAGTCGTCCCAGGTGATAGGTCACGTTGATCTCGCTGAGGAAGGGATACTCGGGCGACGGGTGCAAGAGCAGCGTCAGGGAACAGCGATTCTGGTTGACCGAGTCGATCCGAAACGGCCGCCAGCGCACGAGTCCGTGAATCGCCGTTGCGTGCGCGACGTCATCGATCGTGGGACGGGCGGTTCGATCGGAGAACGCCCACTGCCCGTCGCCCATACGGTTCGGCCACGGGAAGAGCACCTGTCCCCTCGCCCCCGTGGGCACCTCTTCGCCGGCGAAGCCCTCGATAACGCTGAGTCCGCCCTTCACGAAGGTCCGCAGCGTCGCTCCGACCTCGGTGATCACGGCCCGTTCCTCGCCGTGGGCAATGGCAATCTGTTCACCGGATGGAAGCATCAGTGGCTTTTCCCTCTAATCACTGGCGTGTAACGTACGCCCGATATCGTACGCCGTATGCGAATCCTCATAACCAACGACGACGGAATCTCCGCTCTGGGCCTCGAGGTGCTGGCGCGAAACGTGGAGCGCTGGATTGACGAAGCCCCCGCGGACGAGGTCCGCGAAGCCATCGTCGTGGCGCCGAGTGAGAACCACTCCGGCATGTCCTCGGCGGTCGGCGACGTCTTTACCCACCCCAGCGTTCACTACGAACGGCGCAGCATCCCGGGAGCGGAATCACTCGTGGCGTACTCCCTCGAGGCTCCCCCGGCGTTGTGCGCGATCCTCGGCGCCGTGGGCAGCTTCGAGTTTCAACCGGACCTGATTCTCTCGGGTATCAACGCCGGCGCGAACGTCGGGCGAAGCGTCCTGCACTCGGGCACGATCGGCGCCATACTCACCGGCGCGCAACTCGGCCTCTCGGGACTCGCGGTCTCGGTGCAGTGGGGCGAGAACGTCCATTACGACACCGCCGGCGAGGTCGCGATCGAGGTCCTCCAGGAACTGATGAACGCGCCGTCTCGTACCCTTTTCAACCTCAACGTGCCGAATCTCTCGGCGGCCGAAATGAAGGGCGTACGCCGTGGGCGCATCTCGCGCGCCGGCGTCGTGAAGTCCGCGCGCCCGTCGATCAATGGTGAAGCACTCGGTGACGAGGGAGAACTGACGTTGCGACTCGGCGCGGCGACGCCCGACATCGGCGACGTCAGTGACGAGGACGCCGATGAGGACGGAGCGTTACTCGTGGCCGGTTACGCGTCACTGACGCCGCTGCGCGGTCCCCACGAGGACGCGGACCCGGGACTCGACGGCCTCGTTCATTCGGCCCTGGAAGCGATCGCCCGGCACCTGAACAAGGTCCGCTAGTCGTCCGTAGGGCGACGGCGCTGTTCCTTCACTCGACTTCGGGCTTTCTTGTCGTCGACTCGACGAACCTTCGAACCCTTCGTCGGCTTGGTCGCGCGTCGCGGTGGCAGACGGGTCAACGCAACGGCGATCTTCTGGGCCAACTGTTCGAGCGCGGCACCGCGATTCTGTCCCTGCGAGCGGAATCGACCGGCGCTCGCGCGAACGACCGGTCCAAGTTTTTCCAAGAGCAACTCGCGGTCGGCGTTCGAGAGGACCTGGGACTCTCTCACGTCGAAGGACGCCACGACGCGCGTCAGTGATCGATTCGCGTGCTGACCCCCCGGACCGCCGGACGTCGTCACGCGAAGGACGATTTCGTCCGACGGAATGGTGAGGCGATTTCGAATGAAGAGCGAACCGTCTTCGAGCCCGTGTGGCGAACTCATTGGGCGCGCGCCGAAAATCGGACCATCGCCAACTGACTCGACGTGGCCACGAGTTGATCACGGTCGTCGAACAGTTCGCAGCGTTCCTCCACCAGACCGTCGGTGATGACCACGCACCACTGGCGCGCTCGCAACCATTCACCGTTCGGTATTTGGTGGACGTAGGACGTCAACTGGAGGGTCGGCACCCACCCCGAGGAACCAAGTGGAAAGGTGGCGGGCGGCAAACCGTCGCTCGCGAAGAGCAGGGTCCACGCGTCCCACGTCCCAACGCCATCGTTGAGACGAAGCCAGCCCTTCACCTCCGCGAGGTCGCTGCGTTCGCCGTCCAACCACATCGCGCACGTGGGGTCCAAACGAAAATCGACCACGCTCATGAGCTTGATCTCCTCGACCACCGTACGCCGTAGGCACTCCTCGAGAGGGGCCAGCGCCGGTAGTTCGTCGAGGCGGTAACGAACCGTGGCGTCGTCGGCGAGAGTGCCCAGGGTGACCAGTGACTCGGACGTGACCGCTTCGTCTTGGACGAGTTCGACGTGAACGAACGTGACGCTCCGACCCACTCGTCGCACTTTGGTGTGCAGTTCCACCGGACCGACGTTCGGGGCCGTGACGTAGTTCGTCGTGATGGCCGTGGTGTGGACGTGGGCCGATCCCTCGTCGCTCGCGGCCGCCAGTGCCGCGTTCGCCAAGAGGCACTGGAGGTACCCGCCGTTCGGGTGTCCCACCACCGTGTAATCATCGGATATCTGCGCGGCGTAGCGTCCGGGACCGATCGGATCGACGGCCGCCGCGTCGCGCAATGAACGGCTCTCGGGCGCGGCGCTCATAGGGAAACCTTAACGGTGGATTTCCTTCGAACCGTTAGATTGGCCAATGAGAAAGAGGTTTCGATGAGGACCATTCCCTATTTCATTAACGATGAGCGCGTCGATGGGGCGGGCGATCTACTCGTCTTCAACCCGGCGACCGGTGATGTCAACGCCCACGTCCCCATCGCCGACGCGAAGCTCGTCGACGACGTCGTTACGATCGCGCGTGGCGCCGCCGACGGTTGGCGTAATTCCTCGCTCTCCCAGCGCACCAACGTCCTCTTCACGCTGCGCCAACTCCTCGTCGAACACGCCGACGAACTGGCGGCCCTGATCACCCAAGAACACGGCAAGACCCTCGCCGACGCGAAGGGTGAACTGGCGCGCGGTCTCGAGAACGTGGAATACGCCTGTGGGCTCACCGAGCACATGAAGGGTGAGTTCTCCAGCCAAGTCGCCGACGGCGTCGACGTGCATTCGGTACGCGAACCGGTCGGTGTCGTGGCCGCGATCACGCCGTTCAACTTCCCGATCATGGTGCCCCTGTGGATGACCGCGAACGCGATCGCGACCGGCAACGCCGTGATCTTGAAGCCGTCCGAGCGCGACCCTTCGGTGTCGGTTCGCTTGGGCGAACTGCTTCGTGAAGGCGGTCTGCCCAAGGGCGTCTTCAACGTGATCCACGGCAACGCCGACACGGTCAACCAACTCCTCGAGCACCCGGGCATCGACGCGGTGAGCTTCGTCGGCTCGACCCCGGTCGCTCGTCACGTGTACCTCACCGGCACCGCGCACGGCAAGCGCGTGCAGGCGCTCGGTGGAGCCAAGAACCACATGGTCGTCTTGCCCGACGCCGATCTCGACATCGCGGCCGACGCCGCTATCAACGCCGGGTTCGGCTCGGCCGGTGAACGGTGCATGGCGATCAGCGTCGTCGTCGCGGTCGGGGACATCGCCGACGAACTGATCGGGCGCATCACGGAACGACTGGACCGTTTGACGGTCGGACCGGGCGACGATCCGAGTAGCGACTTTGGTCCGGTCATCACGAGAGAGCACCGCGACCGCGTCGTGGGCTACGTGACCTCCGCGCCGAGCGAGGGCATCACCGTCGTGCGCGACGGCACCTCGTGGGCCGACAAGCCCGGGTTCTTCGTGGGGCCCTGCCTGCTCGACGGCGTCGAGCCGGGGATGAAGGCCTACGATGACGAGATCTTTGGTCCGGTACTCGGCGTGTCGCGTGTCGCCTCCTACGCCGAGGCGGTCGCCATGGTGAACGCCAATCAGTACGGCAACGGCGTGGCGATCTTCACCCGCGACGGCAACACAGCGCGGCTCTTCTCGCGCGAAGTGAGCGTCGGGATGATCGGCGTCAACGTGCCGATTCCGGTGCCGATCGCCGCCTACTCATTCGGCGGATGGAAGAATTCTCTCTTCGGCCACAGTCACATCTACGGACCCGAGGGCTTCGCCTTCTACACGCGCGCCAAGGTCGTCACGACACGCTGGCCCCAACCCTCGGAGTCACAGATCGATCTCGGCTTCCCGACCACCCGCTAAGTGGTGGTCGCCTCGGTTCACACCTTTTTCCACGGCGTCGGCGACGGGCTGCGCGAGGCCCTGGCGATGCTGTGGATCACGTGGTGGCCGCTGGTCCTCGGATTCACGTTGTCCGGTTTCGTCCAGAGCCTGCTCCCGCGCGACGGCCTACGCGCCCAACTCGGACGGACTACCGCCGCGTCCGTGGCGAAGGCCTCGGTGCTCGGCGTCATCTCGTCGTCGTGCAGTTACGCCGCCAGTGCGATGTCGCGCGCGCTCTTCGCGCGCGGCGCGTCGTGGACGAATTCGATCATCTTCATGATCGCGTCGACGAACCTGGTGATCGAACTGGGCATCGTCTTGTACCTGTTGCTCGGGTGGCAGTTCGTCGTGGCGCAGTTCGTCGGCGGCGCGCTCATGATCGCGGCGCTGTCGTTCACCACGCACTACGTCTTCTCGCGGCGCTACCAAGACGCGATGCGCGAGCGGGTGTTGCGAGACTCGCCGCCCGCGATGAGCTCGCTCACCCAGACCTGGCGCGAACGGGCGCGCGATAAGGAGAACTACCGACTCGCCGCGCGCTTCACCATTGGGGATCTCACGATGCTGCGTAAGGAACTGCTCGCCGGCTTCGTCGTGGCCGGCTTCCTGATGTCCGACGTCCCGAATCGCTGGTGGTCGCATCTGTTCGTCAGTGGTCACGGAATCTGGACGGTACTGGAGAACGTCGCGATCGCTCCCGTACTGGCCGTCATCTCCTTCGTCTGTTCGGTCGGCAACATCCCTCTCGCCGCCGCGCTCTGGGCGCACGGCGTCGCCTTCGGCGGCGTGATCAGTTTCATCTTCGCCGACCTCGTGACGCTGCCCCTGCTGTTCATCTACCGACGTTTCTACGGCACGAGGGCCGCGCTTCGACTCTTCGGCCTCTTTTGGTTCGTGATGAGCGCGAGCGGGCTCGTCGTCGACCGGCTCTTTCATCTCGCGTCGTTGGTGCCCAGTTCGCACCACACCCGCTTCGCGAGCGGCAACTTCGCGCTCGGTTGGACCCTGGCGCTCAACATCGTCGCGACCGGCGTGCTGGTGACGCTCTGGTTCTTGGCGCGCAACAGTCGTCATTCGACGTCAGTCGCCACCGATCCCATCTGCGGCATGGCGGTCAACACTTCGGCGCCGGGCGCCACGCGTCACCTCGAGCACGTCGACTACTACTTCTGTTCGCCCCGGTGTGCCGAACGCTTCGATCAGCGCCAACGCACCGGCGTCATTGACGACGTCGCGGGCGACGCCATGGATTCGCACTGAATACGGCGCGACGCTCGGCGGTTCTCGCCCAACGGAGCCCCCAGGAACGGCGTCGCCTACTATTTCTCCAGCGAAGGCGGTCGCTGTGTTCCTCTCGGGAGCGAGTTCAGCGACGCCGGGCATCACACAGTCAGGACGTCAAGGTATTCATGAGTAAGCAGCACACCAGTGTCCGGTCCTACGGCGTCCTCATCGACGCCACTCGGGTCGCGCTCGTTCGTTCCTCCAATCCTCGCCACACCCCGCCCCTGTGGTGGCTGCCCGGCGGCGGCATCGACTTTGGTGAGGCGCCGGAAGACACGTTGATTCGTGAGTTCCGTGAAGAGACGGGCCTCGAGGTCCAGCATCCGGTCCTGCTCGGCGTGACCAGCGACGTGCGCCGTCGCGACAACGGCGACAAGATCCACACGGTGCGCATCCTGTTCACCGTCGAATTGGCCGGCGGTGAACTCCACCACGAGGTCCACGGCACGACCGACCACGCGGCGTGGTTCGAACTTCGCGACCTCGAGAGTATGAACATCGCCGAATACGCGCAGGCGGCGATCGCCGCGGCTCAGGGGAAGTAGATCCCCGGCATCTCGCGCTTGACGAATTTTCCCGCGGCGTTTCGCGGCAGCGGCGAGCTCGTGATCGAGACGCGAGTCGGGACCTTGAAGTTCGCCAGTCGCGTCTGAAGGTGGACCCGCAACTCGTCCTCACTGAGGTGCTCGCCCGGCTTCAACATCACGGCGCACGCGACGACCTCACCGAGGCGCTCGTCCGGTAGTCCGAAGACCGCGGCCTCGTAGACCGCGGGGTGCTCGTAGATCGCGGCCTCGACCTCGGCGGAGTAGACGTTCTCCCCCGCGCGAAGGATCATGTCCTTCACGCGGTCCTCCACGAAGAGGTACCCGTCGTCGTCGATATGACCGAGGTCGCCCGATCGCAGCCACCCGTCAACGATGGTCTCGGTCGTCGCCTCGGGCTGTCGCCAGTAGCCCCGAATGAGCGTCGGCGATTTCATCCAAATTTCGCCGTTCTCATTCGGGCCCAGGGTGCGCATCGCTTCATCGCGGATTTCGACCTCCATGACCAGCGTCGGGACCGGTCCCGTCGAATTGGGATGGGAGACGGAGTCGTCGCCTTCGATACGCGGACCGTAGGCGTTGGTCTCGGTCATGCCGTAGCCGAGGCCCGAACGACCATTCTTGAATGAGTTGTTGATCCGGTTGATCAGGGTCGGTGGCGCCGGCGCGCCGCCGCCGCCGACCGAGGTCAACGACGACGTGTCGTAGTCCGAGAACTGCTGTGACTCGACAAGGTCCCAGGACTGCGTCGGCACGCCCACGAAAGTCGTCACCTTGTGACGCTCGATGAGCTGTAACGCTCGTTCCGGATCCCAGCGGTACATCATCACCAGTTTCAGGTGAACGCTGAAGCACGACATCATGACCGGGATGCACCCCGTCACGTGGAAGAGCGGGACGATCAAGATGAAACACGGCGGCAGGGCGCTCGTCGGTTCGTCGGGCCCACGGCGCACCGCGGCCACGGCCACGGCCGAGGAGAAGGCGTAGACCGTTTGCGCGATAGTGCCGTGCGTCGAGACCGCGCCCTTGGGATAGCCGGTCGTGCCCGAGGTGTAGAGGATCGTCGCGTCCATGTCCGCGCTGAGTTCGACTTCCGGCATCGCGACCCCGCGTACGACCACGTCGTGCCAGTGTTCAACGTTCGGCGCCAGCGGCGCGAGCTTGTCCAGGCGCACGCCGAGCATTCGAACGTTGGCTCGCTGACACGCGTCGGCGCCGCGTTCGATTCGCTCGGTGTCGCCGATGAGGACCGACAGTTGTGCGTCGTTGATGGCGTACTCCAACTCTTGGCCGGTCCACCAGGCGTTCATCGAGACCGAGATCGCCCCGATCGAAAGGATCGCGGCGAACGAGATGATCCACTCCGGATAGTTGCGCATGGCGATGCCGACGCGGTCGCCCGGTTTGACGCCGTAGTGGTGAACGAGCGCGTGACTGAGGGCGTCGACCTCTTCCATCACCTCGGCGAACGTCCAGTCCTCGTCTTCGTACACGATGAACGTCTCATCGATGCCGCGCGCCGTCTCGAACAACTGACGCAGGTCAGACGGTGCGTTCTTGAAGGTCCGATTCGTGACGCCGTCACGTTCGACGTCGATCACTTCGAACGGACTGCCGGGTCCACCCACCACGGCGTTCGCCTCTTGAAAGCTCAGTCCCACCGGACCCTCCTTAGTGTTGCCAAATACTAGGCAACGAAGGGACGGAGATTGTGACAGCACGAAGAGGCATTATCGGCTGAAGTGACGCGAGCAACGTGGCGAATTAGGCGAGGAGCGCGGCCGCGGCGGCCTTCTGCGTCAACCGCTCGACGCCCTCGCCGAGTTTGGCGACGAATTCACTGAGATCCTGTCGGGCCTTCTCCGCTTCGGCACTGAGACCGGCCAAGTGATCGACGTCCCAGAGACCGAGCACTGGATCGACCACGTCGCGCAAGAACTGCTTGAGGCCGTAAATACCTTCGCGCGCGATGCGTACGGCGTGTCGAGTGAAGTTCGGGATTCCGGTACCGGGCATCGCGAAGTCGCGCACCTGCTTGGCAACCGCGATCATCATGGTGGAGGGGTCGATGGCGAAGGCCGCGAGCGTGAGGTCGCGGTAGAAGAGGTAGTGCTTGGTCTCGTCGCCGGCGATGAGGCCCAACACGTTTCGACCGATCTTGTCGTCCTTGGGCAGCTTCGCCCCGGTGTTGCGGTGCGCGATCTGTGTCGCGCGTTCCTGGAACGACACGTAGGCGATCAACTCGGCCATGTCGTTGGGTTGGGGTACCTGGCCCTTTTTCATCTGCACGCGACGACCGTCTTCGAGCAGGGTCGGGTCAATGCAACGACTGACGTGCACCCAGTCACGCATGACCATGGCGTGGCGGTTCTCCTCCATCGTCCACTGATGATTCCAGTCGACGATGGGGTGATCCTTGGGGGCGTGACTGAGCAGGGTATGGGTGTAGTACGGCAGGTTGTCCTCAGTGAGCAGGTTCACGTAGATCGAACTACGCACACCCTCATTGAGGGGATACTGCGACGGCTCCCACGGCACGTCCGCGAAGTTTTCGCCCTCGCCCCAATTGATCTGCTCGTGTGGATACCAGAGGCGCGGTGCCTCAAGGTGTCGGTTATAGAGGCGCTCGACGTCGGGCGCAATTTCACAGAGGAGATCGGTACGGCTTTTCGGGGAACTCTTAAGGACCATCGACTGCCTTCCACTCGCGCGACGAGGTGAGTTGTGTCTTCAAGCGTAATACTCCACGCCATATGACAATCTATTAACTTGTGATTCGCTGCACAAGACGCTGACGTAGTCTGGCGGTTTCATGAAACTCATCGAGACGCTCGTTCCTGCCGATTTTCGCAGCTCTATCACCGGCCCACTGCGCCGGTACTTCACCGGCACGTTCGTTTCGTGCATGGGTCAAGGTCTGACGCTCTCGCTCTTCGTGGTCTACCTGCACAACGTGCGCGGCTTCTCCACGGACTTCGCCACGCTCCTACTCTCCGCCGCCGCGCTCGTCGGCATCGGTAGCAGCCCCGTCTGGGGATCGCTCACCGACCGATTCGGCCCGATCCGCGTGATCATGGTCGCGGTCATCGCCGACGCCGCGTCGCTGATTCTCTGGGCGCACGCGCATACCGAATCCCGAGCCACCGTGGCGGCGCTGTTGCTCGCGCTCTTCGGCGGCGCCGGCTGGGGGCCGAGCAGCACGTTGCTCTCTCGAATCGTGCCGTCCGAACATCGCCAGCGGGCTTTCGGTTTCAACTTCATGTTGGTGAATCTCGGCATCGGATTCGGCGGTCTCGTCTCGGCGAGCATCGTCGACCTCCATCACCCGGAGTCCTTCGTCATCCTCTACACCTTCAACGCGGGCATCACTCTGATGGGCGGTTTGATCGTCCTTTCGCTTTGGCGCTACGGGGGTCCGATCAAAGAACTCCGAGATGACGCGACACTGAAGGCCGAGGGTTGGGGCGAGGTGCTGCGTGATCGTCGCCTGCGACGCTACGTGCTCGCGGCCGTCGTCTTGATGATCGGCGGCTACGGCTCCCAGGAAGCGGGCTTCAGTCTGTTCGTGGTGAACAACTTGAAACTGCCGATTCACGTGATCGGCATCATCTTCTTCTTCAATACCACCACCATCGTCTGCTCTCAACTCTGGGTCCTGAATAAGATTGAGGGCAAGAGCCGCACGAAGGTCATGGCGACGGTCGCACTCTTCTGGCTCGTCTTCTGGGTGATCCTCGACGCCGCGCTCGCGCTCCCGAAGGTGCTCGCGATCGTGTCACTGTGTGCCGCGATGGTGATCTTCGCCCTCGGCGAGACGATGCTCTCGCCGGTGGGACCAGCGCTCGTGAATGAGATCGCCCCGGAACACCTGCGGGGCCGCTACAACGCGGCCGCCGGTCTGGCCTGGGGCGTCTCGGGCACGCTCGCCCCGGCGATCACGGCGCTCTATTTCAACGATCACCTCGGCGACTGGTGGCCCCTGGGTACTGGCGTCACGGCGCTGGTGGGCGGAGCGCTCATGCTGCGGCTTAAACACCTCTTGAGTGCCAGCGAAGACGGGCGCGAGCCCCACCCCTCTCACCACGTCGTCGAGTAGCCGCCGTGCACTTCACGCGCATCGACGCGAACAGCGACGAGAAGTTCGACGCGTGGTTCGGTGTGCTCCAGCGCTCCGAGCGGAGCCGAGACGGTGAGTCCGGGCAGGGTTGGCACCCCGATGAGTGGCGCGCTCGGTCGATCGACGAAACGGCACCGAGGGTCTTTCACCTCTACTCCTACGGCCCCACGGCGGAGCGACCGGTCGCGGTCGGCGCCCTCGAAGTCACCCGCGACGACAATCTCGCTTTCATCGAAGGGAACCTCTTCGTCGATCCCGCCGAACGGCGCCGCGGTTACGGCTCGACGCTCCTTCAAGAGCTCGAAGCCGCCGCGCGCGATCTCAGACGCCCGACGCTGGTCATCTTCGTGATCGAAGGTTCGCGCGAGATCGGCTCGGGTCCCAACCGCTCCTTCGCCGCCGGTCACGGATACCGCATCGCCGAGGAGCACGTGCGTCGCGACCTCGAATGGCCCCGCCCGAGCGGCGAGCTCGATCACCTCTGGGAAACGTGGAGTCCATTCGCCACGGACTACGAGATCATCTCGTGGACCGACGGCACGCCCGAAGAGCTCGTCGAGGCACGGGCGCACCTTTCGGCGATCATGCCGACCGAGGCGCCGCACGTCGACATCGACGTCGAGGCCGAACACTGGGACGCCGCGCGGGTGCGCCTCCACGAGGCGACCACGCACCGGATGGGTCGCGACCTACTCGTCGCGGCGGCCCGGCATCGAGCGAGCGGCGAACTCGTGGGCTACAGCGAACTGACCGTGTCGCGCGATCAGCCCCAAACGGCCTATCAGTGGGACACGCTGGTCGTTCGTCGCCACCGGGGTCACCGACTCGGCGGTCTCTTGAAAGTGGCGACCATGCGACTACTCGAGTCCGGGCAGTACCCGACGAGAAAGATCACGACGTTCAACTCGATGCTGAACGAGCCAATGATCGCGGTGAACGAGGCGCTCGGGGCTCGTGTCGCCGGCGCCATGGTGGCGTGGCGCAAGGACCTCTAGGGCTTGACCTTCCTCGGGCCTTCGACGATCATCTCGCGCACCTCGGAGAAATTCATGTTGTACGGACCGATCCAGCTCAAGAACCAGTCGACCCCGGCCCTCGCCCACGGTGAGGGATCGTCGCCGATGAAGCCACTGACGACAACGTCGAAGTGTTCGAGATCGGCGCCGTCCTCACTCAGTCGCTGACGCAACGCGACGACATCGTTGGGGTCCTTCATTTGAATCACGAAGACGCCACCGAAGCGCGCGGCGCGACGGATGGGCGCGCGATTCGGCCAGCGCGCGGCGAGCCATATCGGAATACCGCTCTCGCGTGCGGCCGTCGGCTGAAACGTCACGTCATTCGCTTGGTAGGTCTCACCCCAGTGGTTGACCGGGCCACCGGACAGCAGTCCCGTCAAGACCTCGAGTCCTTCGCTCAGCATTCGACCGCGTACCTTCGCGTCAGTGGCTTCGCCAAACTTTGAGAGTTCACCGGATTCACCGTCGTCACCGATGCCGAATCCGAGGATCAAGCGTCCGTTCGAGAGAAGGTCGAGTGTCACGGCCTGGCGAGCTACGACCTGGGGCCGACGGCGATTGAGCGGCGTGACCATCGCACCGAGTTGGATGCTCGACGTTCCGGTCGCGATGGCGGCGAGCGAAATGTACGGGTCGAGGATCTTGGTGACTCCTCCGGCGTACAGCAGGTGGTCCCAGAGGAAGATGCCGTCCCAGCCAGCCGCTTCGGCCATTTGGGCCAATTCGACGAGCCGATGGGGATCGGCCACGCCGTCAAAGGGAGGGAAAAATAGGCCTTGGCGCACGATAAGTCACTACTCCGAACTGAGTCGATTGTCGAGCGTTTCGAAACGGGCGACTATCGCGACTTCTTGTTCTCCCACGGCACTTTCTCACCGGACGCCTTGAAGAGGCGGTACGACAAAACGGCCTGAACGACGCCCGCGATGATCGTCAGGTACATGCCGTACTGGGGGCCGTAGCCGAAGCCCTTGGGAATCGTCAGCCACCGTAGAAGGACGATGAGCGTGCCGATTGCTGAGAGTCCGAGCACGGTGACGCCCGGTCCGTAGGAATTCTTCGGCATGTTCGAGCCGGATCGCAGCATCACGAGATATACCGCGGCGGCAATGATCAGGATTGCGCCGATCCATCCGTAACTCGTACTAAAGCCACTTACCGAAAATGGTCCGGCACCCCACCACGGCAAGAACAGGCAAATGAGGGTCAACGCTCCGGCACCGGCAACGATGCGGTCGGACGTGTCAAGTTTCTTCATATCGAATTGGGCCATTGGCTCCCCCTGCTTTTGAGTGTTCTTATAGATATCACAATGGACAGGTCGCTGCACGATATTTGAATGCACCTCGCTCGCGCGAGTACCACGTGCGTGACGCGAGTGTGAAAAAGTGAACATTTTCGACGATCCATCACGGAATGCCACGTAGTCGGGCGATAGTTACACTCAACGTCGTGACCGCCGGCTACTCAGGGACACCCTTGGCCAAGAAGTTGGGCGTAAAAGAGGGCCATCGGGTGACGTTGATCGACGCTCCTCATGACTGGGCGATCGGCGACCTCCCATCCAGCGTGCGACTCCTTCGTCGAAGTGGTACTACGACGTCGGACGTGGTCATCGCGTTCATCAACGACGCCGCGTCGTTAGACCGCGAGATCGAGTCGCTTGCCAACACGATCACACCGGACGGATCACTGTGGATCGCATGGCCCCGCAAAGCTGCGGGTCATCGCTCGGACATCACTGACAACATCGTTCGAAATACGGTACTGCCTCTCGGTCTCGTCGACGTGAAGGTCGCGGCGTTAGACGACGACTGGTCAGCCCTCAAGATGGTGTGGCGCAAGGAGTTACGCGCGACACGCCGGTAACCACTTCGGCGCTCACCGACGTGGGTCCCTTATGGCCCCTCGGTGCCGTTAGGGCCACACGAACGCGGATCCCACGGCTGCAACGCTTGCGTGACGTCGGTCGGTGCCGAGAGTTCAGTGTCGTGCTTGACGGCCGACGGATCGACGACGGTTATCTGAGTGACCGGCTTTGTGGTCGTCGTCGTTGCCGTTGCGTGGCGCTTCTTCTTGAGCGTGGTGGTGGTCGTCGACGTTTTGTGCGGCGGAGCGAGAACGCTGACGTCCGAGCCAGTCAGCACCGTCACGTCGGCACCGGTGGTCGTTCGTCCGAGCGCCATCACCGCCGGTCCCTCGATCGTATGGAGAACAGCCTGCGCCGCGGCCAACGACGTCGCGGAGTTGTTGGCGTGATAGACCACGGTCTCTTCACGAACACCGAAGGGGGTCGCCGTTCCGACGCCGCGGATTACGAAGCCACGACGACGAAGACCGGCCGCGACGACGTGCTGCTGGTTGAGGACACCCGTTCCGTCCAACACTGAAACGGTGATGGTCGAGCTCGCGGGCAGTGGCTGGCCGTCCATCGTGTTGATATCTGGAGCGACGTTCAAGAATCGATCGACCGTCTGGGTGACACCGGGCTCGATCGGGAACTCGACGTCACCGTAGTAATAGCCCTGGTAGAGGTAGCCGTTTGGTGTCTCGACGAGCACGACCGGCACCGTCAATTCCGGCACTGAGCCAACCGAGACGCCGTGGAAGTGTTCGGCGAGACTGAGTAGGGCGCTCGTGGTAAGTCCCTGATCAACCGTCAGATATCGGGCGACCGACGTCGCCAGACGTTGGTCGGTCAGTGGGTTCGCGATGCCCTTCGCCTTGACGGCGTCGGCCAAGACCTTCAAGAACTCGTGGTCGCGTCGAATGCGCGCGAGGTCCGACAGCGCCTCTTGAGGCCACGTGCGATAGTCCGTGCCGTCGCCGGGAAAGCGTATCTGCAAATGGCGAGCCCGCACGACCTGCAGCGCGCGAGTTCCGTTGAGTTGGATACATCCGGGATGACGTACGTACAAACCGGAGTAGGCGTCGAATACTTCCATCGGGAAGTACATCTTGATTCCGCCGAGCACGTTCACGACGTCGGCGAACGTGTCGAAATTCAATTCGACGTAGTGGTTGATCGGAATGCCGAAGTCCTCTTGGATCGCCGCGACGAGCTGCGAGGGTCCGTTGTAGAGGGCGGCGTCGATCTTATTCGCGCCGTCGATACGTGCGTTCGGGACGAACACGTCACGGGGCAACGACAGAATCGACACCTGGTTGGTCGTCAGATTGAGGTGCAGGATCATGACGACGTCGCTGTTGACCCCGGTCACGCCCTGGGAACAGAGTCCGTACGCCTTGTTCTGTACCTTGAGACCACAACGAGTCGTTGAACCGACCAACAGGATGTTCTCGGTGTTGTGGTACGTCTGCTTGGTCTCGGAACCAACATTGACGTGATTGATCAAGTGGTTGATGTACCAATAATCACCGCCCACCGCCGCGATGATGATCACGACGACAGTGGCGAGTGTGACGAGGATGATCTTTTTCGGTGAGCGCTTCGCCCTCTGGCGGTGACGCGGTCCGCCTTGACGCCCTTCGACGGCTTGGCCGAGCGATTCGAGACCGGCTCGATTCGGTACGCGCGGCGCTGGAGTACCGGAATCCGACATGGATCGATTTTACTTGAACGCCTCAACGAGACGGGGAGGTCGAACGACACGTTCAACCAAGACGGTTCAATCCCGCGCTTAGATGGAGCGACCAGTGTTTTCCCAGTAGGGCTGGCGGAGCTTGCGCTTGAACATCTTGCCCGAATCCTCTCGCGGCAGCGCTTCGTGAAACGTGACGACCTTGGGCACCTTGAAACCGGCCAAGTGCTCGCGAACGTGAGCACGAATATCGTCGGCGCTCAGGGTCACTCCCTCGTCGAGTTTGATCGCGGCCGCGATCGATTCGCCGTACTCGTCGTCGGGGATACCAAAGACCGCGCAGTCCGCGACACCCGTGAGCTTCAAGAGGCAGGCTTCGATCTCGATTGGATAGATGTTGACGCCGCCCGAGATGATCATGTCGCGTGCGCGGTCACAGAGATACAAGAAGCCGTCGGCGTCGAGGAACCCGATATCGCCACACGTGATGAGTCCGTCGCGCTCTATTTCGGCGCGCGCCTCGGACTTGCCGAAGTACGTGAAATCTGAATTCGCTCGGGCCCGAACGAACACCTCGCCGGACTCACCGACCGGGACCGGTCCGACGTCGTTGATGATTCGAACGTCACTCGATGGCAGGGGACGCCCGACCGTGCCCGGATGCGCGAGCCATTCCTCGCTGGTGCACCCGGTGACGAATCCCACCTCGGTACTGCCGTAGAACTCGTCCACGATCGGTCCCCACCACTCGATCATCGCGCGCTTCACGTCCGGTGGACACGGCGCGGCGGTGTGCGATACGTGGCGTAGCGAGGACAGATCGTAACGGCTCCGCACCTCTGGCGGAAGTCGCAGGAGCCGAACGAACATCGTCGGCACCATATACATCGAGGTGATGCGATGACGCTCAATCAAGGCGAGGATCTCCTCCGGGTCGAAGCGGTCCTCGAGCACCAACAACGCGCCGTAGGCGCGCGCGGCCACCAGCGCGTAGGCGTAGGGCGCCGAGTGGTACATCGGCCCGGCGATGATGGTGCGCATACCGGGCCACGCGCCGAAGAGCTTGGTCACTTCAGTCAAGTAGTCAATGGCGAGCGACCCGTCATTCGTGCCGGGCAGCCGTCGAACTCCTTTGGGGTGTCCCGTCGTGCCGGAGGTATAGATCATCGACAGTGGATCGCCGATGTAGGCGTCACGGATCTCGTCGAAGCCCTCGAGCCACGTCGACCATACCGTGACGTCACTCGGAAGCGCGGCGGCAGCGGCAGCGATTTCGAAACTCTCGACGATGCTCGGCGGTGTCGCGACGCCCAAAATCGTGACCGAGGGCGGCAACGCGTGGCGAACGTGCTCCAAGAGATCAGCGTGCGCCACGACGACGGCCGCTTGAGAGTCATTGACGACGTAGGCCACCTCTTCGGCGCTGCCGTGCCAGTTGATGGGCACCGTCGCCGCGCCGAGCGCCGACGTGGCGAACGCCGCTTCGAAGAACTCGTGGCTGTTTCGCAGCAGGAGCGCGACGGAGCCACCCGCTTCCACGCCGAGTGATCGTAGACCAGTTGCCGCTCGGCGCGCGCGAACCATTAACTCCTCGGTGGAGACGAAGACGTCGCCGTGCACGACGCCGGCGACCGTATCTTCATCGCTCACGTATTCGATCGACTCTTCTGCCTGACTCATCGTTTCCCCCAACAGCGCCGACTGCTTTAACGGACGATAACGCAGTCCGAAGTTGCGCCATGTACACCGTCGACGGCGACTACCTCAATCGAGTGCCACTACGACGCTCAACGGATCTCTGAGGACGGTACATTAGGGCCATGGTCGAGGACTATCGAGAAAGAGGCATCGTGTGCGGACGCGACGTTCTAGAGATTCGCCACTACTACCTGTGGGGATCCAAGAAGGTTCCGTACCGCTCGATCGTCGGCGTGCAACGCGTGGCGCTGTCGGCTCTAATGGGCCGAGGGAGAATTTGGGGTACGGCCAACCCGGGCTACTGGGCCAACCTCGATACCAAGCGAACGTCCAAGAAGGAGGGCCTGGTCCTCGACCTCGGCAAACGAGTCAGGCCGTTCATCACCCCGGACGATCTCGAGCGCGTCGAAACGCTCATTCGCGAACGCGCCGGTCTTGGTCCGGCCGGACCAACGGTCTCGGCTCCGTTCATCTGATCCAGCTCAGCTACGCGCGAGCGCTTGGGAGCGTCCGTAGTTACTGAGTCGGCCCAAAGGCCGAGAAGAGCGCATAGATATCATCGTCGCCTTGGCCGCGCTCAATACCGAGAGCGAGGCAATCGCGAATTAGTTCCGCCACGCGAGGATCTATGCCGACGTCGTGTTCACTTTGCACGAATTGGTCAGCCCAGGCCCTCCACGTCATGAGGGTCGCCGACCCCGATGGGTACTCGTCAGCGGTCATCGCCCGTAGCGCGCCCTCGAGAAAACCACTGCTGAGGAACCCCAGGGCTGGAACAAACTCATCCAACGGCACCCCTTCGGCCTGCAGCAGCGAGACCACATTTCCCAAGACAGTCAACACGCCGGTGAGCGCACCGAGCCGAGCGAAGTCCAGCGCGGCGGCGTAGCCCAACTCCTCGCCGCAGTAGGTACTCGTGCCGATGAGTGGCGTTATCACGTCACGCCAGGCGTCAAAGACCTCCTGGCGTCCGGTGTAGAAGAACGTGCCGAGATTGTTGCCGATTTGCAGAGGACCACCGGACATCGTGCAGTCCAAATACGACACGTCGTGCAGGCGCGCCCACTGTCCCGCTTCGCGGGCACGCTCCGGCGTACCAGATGAGAATTGCACCAGCGTCTTTCCGGAGAGCGCCGCCGTGACGTCAGGGGTTTGCAGCATTTCGTCACTGGCCTCGTAGTTCACGACGCACACGAAGATGACGTCGCTCGATTCAACTGCGGCGAGCACCGTCGGAGCGATTTCAGCCCGCCCCGCGAAGGTCGCGGACTTCTCTAGGATGCGATTCCAGACCGTGACGCCGTGACCCTCGCGGATCATCGTGTTGGCGATCGCGGCTCCCATCCAGCCCAACCCCAACACCGTCACCGTTCGTGAACTCATAGCCGCCTCCCTATGGTCCATCTCACTTCAAGAGACGGAAATCATGTCAATCGAAGACGCACGTACGTGATCCGAAGACAATGACACGCTGTTCCAGGTGCAACCGGATCGCCGTGGCGAGCACCGAACGCTCGATGTCCGCGCCGCGTCGCGTCATGCCGGCGACGTCATCGCGGTGCGAGATGTGCACGACATCCTGAGCGATGATCGGCCCCGCGTCCAGGTCAGCGGTGACGTAGTGGGCCGTCGCCCCGATGATCTTCACTCCGCGCTCGTGGGCGCGAGCGTAGGGGTTGGACCCGACGAACGCAGGCAAGAACGAGTGGTGGATGTTGATGATGCGTTGCTCGTAGCGAAGCACGAGCCAGGCGGGAAGGACACGCATGTAGCGGGCCAGCACGATCAGGTCGGGGTCCAACTCGTCGAGCACGTCGCCGAGTTGACGTTCTTGCTCGGCGCGATCCTCGCCTACCGGGAGGTGTGTGAAAGGAACGCCGTAGCGCTGGGCTAATTCACGCGCCGCGGTCCGATCGCTCACGAGGGCAATGACCTCACAGTCCAGCTGTCCGATGGCGCTTCGCGCGATGAGGTCGCTCGGGCAGTGAAGCGTCGAGGAACAGAGCACCGCCGCTCGAGAGCGGCGACGAGCAATCGGGGTCATCGTATAGATCATGGGGAGCGAAGATTGAATCACGTCGAGACGCCGAGCGAGTTCCAAGGCGTCCACTCCTTCAGCTACCTCCACGCGGCACCCAAAGTCACCCTCGACGACGTCGGCGTGCTGGTCCAATTCAACGATGTTGCCGCCCGCGGCCTGAATGCTGGAGGCCAGACTGGCGACGATCCCCACCCGGTCCGGGGATCGCACGGTGAGGATGAGTCCCTTCGACCAGTCGTCGCCTACCGTGACGTGATCATCTGGCGAAGTATCTAGGTCGGCCATGGAAACGAATGGTACCGGGCCAGCGGAACTTCGCCGCGCGTCGAACCCAATCTGCGTTCGCCATGGTATGTCGAATGCCCGCAACAAGCACTGTCCTGCGCAGCTCGGTCAGAGGGGAATTGAGGCGACACCATTGCGCGACACACGGGGTGTAGCTGGGTCGCAATCCCACTGCGAACCGATCTGCGAGAACTCTCAAGAGAGTAACGACAGTGGGCGGGGAGACGTGAACCCATCGTGGTAGATAACTAGTCGAGCGATTGCCCACGAGCATGCGAAATGAACCTACGTCCCACCGCGACAGTCACGCCCTCAATGAAGTACACCGAGCCGTTCTAGTCCAAGCCGTAGCTGGCGAACTCACATTCCCATTCAGTGGTCAACCGCATTCCAAGCCCGAAGGAAGTCTCGGTGCCAAGAATCTGACGACTACTTCACCAAGTAGTTCACTCTAGAAGTCTGTCCGTTCGCCAAGCGAATCGTGAACGTGTGCCAGCCCTTCTTCGAACCGGCTCGTACCTTGACGCGCACAACGAGCTGCGTACCACGATCGTGCGTGACAACGACGGTCGTTCCGCCTTCGTTACTCGTGACGCGTGGCTTCCCGTAGAAACCAACGCCAGTGATGACGAGTGTCTCGGTTCGACCCGGTACCGCGGATCCGTGAACCGCGATCGCGTGGAACTTGGGCTTGGGCGTGGTCGTGGTCGTTACCTGTGCCACCGTGGTGATTGAGAACGAGCTCGTCGTGCTCTGACCATTTACGTCGGTCATCGTTGCGGTGAACGGGAACGCGCCCGCTGCCGTCGGCGTGCCGCTGATGACTCCCGCACTCGAGAGGCTGAGTCCGGTCGGAAGTGCGCCCGTCTCGGTCCACACGTAAGTACCGGCCCCGCCAGAACCCGCGAGTGTCTGGGAGTAACTGGTGCCCACGGTCCCACCAGGGAGCGTCGTCGTCGTGACGGCGAGTGGACAGACTTGATTTCCGTAGCCGTAGCCAAAGGTACCGTTCTTCAGGTATCCGTATGCGTAGTTATTCCCGGTCCCGGAGCCGAAGCCCCCTCCGGCCGCGTTATAGCCGTAGCCGCACCCGGTCGTGTAGTCGGCCAGGGCGTTAGGCGTGGCGATGATACTGACGCCAAAGCCCGCCGCTAGCGCCACGGCGACGAGGCCCGGAATAATCCTCCGGCGGTGATTAGCGAGTGTATTTTGGATTCGCAACATGAGCCATCCCTTTGGTTTCGGCACTCCCGCGGCCCCCCCACGAGTACTTAACAGAAACGTTAGCGCTCATCAGGGACAAACAACGCACGAATTGGCCAATATTCACATCATTCCAAGTCAATTCACAATATACGAGATATCAAGTTATCCGCAGACACCCCAGGCTCGTTGAAGTGAAGTTTTTGGGCCAAACGGACTCCCGGTTCTACTCAGTAAGACTGTGACGAAATGGCGCCGACTTAGGTGCTGACTCGCTTCGTGCAAACTTCCGTTGCGCCGAGACGTGAGATAGGTATGTAGAAGCCCCAGTTGCTGACTGGACTCAGAATCACTCCCCTAGCAGTGTCGGGCCTACAAAGTTTGGTCGTCCAGTCGGTCTCATTGACAACGTAATACTCGACGTACGCCTTCCCTCCGTGAGCGTGCAGTACCACCAATCCACGACGAGGAGCGCCCGAAAGTGATACGTACTTGGCGGCAGCACCGACCGCGGTTCTTTTCGGCCCATCTACGGCCTGCGCGTGAGGTACACCCGACATGGAGCAGGACGCTTTTCCACGATTGGTGAACTCAACTAGAAAGAAGAACCAAGTTCCGCCACCATTCACGTGACTCAGCTTCGCTGTGATGTGGTTGTGTGCGGTGCATTGCGGAACGATGGCAGCGCTCGCCATCCCGCTCGTGGAACTCACATCGATGCTCGCCGAACACAGAAGGAGTGTTATGACTAAGAAAAATCATCAACGGTCTTGCCGTGCGCCTTCATTTTCTTGACACTATCTCTGCGTCTCCATCACAAAGCCAAAATCTCCACCAAACAAGTGCGCTGCGCCTCAGAACCGCGAAAGGCGATCAATTCAGAGGATGCAAATTCGCGTCATCGCTGTCGACCGGCGTCCCCTACGCCTGACTGGTGGTGAATCAACTTTCAGCGCTCTTTGCGGACTCCTTTGTACGGGTCGCCTCCTTCTTTGCCCCCAATGAATTCGCCCGTCCCTGCGTCACGCTTGGTCCACGTCTTGGTCACTGGGTTGTAGACCTGACTCCTGTCACGAACTTCGCCTTCACGGTAACCGCGTCCTGTGTTCTTAGCCATCTAGTCACCTCCTTTCGATCTCTATTCCTGCGGCCAACCAATTTTGGGCGAACCGATCAGAACAGTTACTGAACTTCGATGCAACTCAACTGAAGTTCAGATGCAACCGCACTGAAGATGGATGCAATTCCACTGAAGTTCGAGTGCAATATCCACTGAAGTTCGAGTGCAATTTGATATCAAGAACAACCGCTCGTCGCGCCGCAACTCGAGCACACGTAGCACGAGCCCGCTCGCTGCATGGCGTTACCGCACTGGTAACACATCGGCGCGTCACGCTGTTGGTCGCGACTCAGCAACTTCGGCTGTTCGGTCGGCTTCTCGCTCACGTCGACGAGTGTCGGCTGCACGCTGACGTTGACCGTCGGCGTCGCCTGCTCGGCGACCTCGGGCAGCGTGGGCTGAATGCGCTCACTGGTGGAGAGCACGCCCAACTCTTCGCGTTCGCCCGGACTTAAGTAGTCCAACGCCAAGCGGCGGAAGATGTAGTCCACCAGCGACGTCGCGATGCGCAGATCGGCGTCGTCGGTCATGCCCGACGGCTCGAACTTCATGTTCACGTACTTGCGCACGTACGTCGCCAACGGCACGCCGTGTTGCAGGCCGAGGCTTATTGAGATCGAGAAGGCGTCCATGATGCCGGCCAATGTCGAACCCTGCTTGGAGACCTTGATGAAGACTTCACCGGGTCGACCGTCCTCGTACTCACCGACCGTGACGTAGCCTTCGCAGTCCGCGACACGGAAGGCGAACGTCGTCGAGACGCGCCGGCGCGGCATGCGCTCGCGCAGGGCCTGGATCGTGACGTGGTGACTCTCGGACCTCGCGACCTCCAGCTCCAACTTGAGTTGCTCGATGCGAGTGACCAGTTCGGCCGCGACCGAGTCGGTCGCGGTGACCGACGAGGTGGACTCGCCGTCCTTCTTCGCGGTCGAGAGCGGTTGTCCGACCTTGCAGTTGTCGCGGTAGATGGCGACGGCCTTCACGCCCAATTTCCAGGCGTCCATGTGCAGGTTCGCCACGTCTTCGATGGTGGCGTCCTCGGGCATGTTCACGGTCTTGGAGATCGCGCCCGAGATGAAGGGCTGAACGGCACCCATCATCTTCACGTGACCGAGGTAGTGGATGGTGTTGTCGCCCATGGAGCAGGCGAAGACCGGGAGGTGCTCGGGGTGAAGGCCCGGGGCGCCCACGATCGACTTGTTCTCGTCGATGTAGGCCTCGATGGCCAGGGACTCGATCTCGGAGTACCCGAGTTTGCGCAGTGCCCGCGGCACCGTCTGGTTGACGATCGCCATGTTGCCGCCACCCACCAGCTTCTTGAACTTCACCAGTCCCAAGTCCGGCTCGATACCGGTCGTGTCACAGTCCATCAACAGACCGATGGTGCCAGTGGGCGCGAGCACCGAGGCCTGGGCGTTGCGAACACCGTGGCGAGCGCCGAGGTCGACGGCCTCTTCCCACGAGTGCTGCGCCGCTTCGAGGATCTCGACCGGGGCCAACGCCTCGTCGATCCGGTAGGACGCGTCGCGGTGCATGCGAAGGACGTCGAGCATCGGCACGGCGTTCTCCTCGTAGCCCTCGTGGGGTCCCATGCGACCGGCGGTACGCGCGCTGACGGCGTAGGCGTGGCCGGTCATCAACGCGGTGATCGCGGCGGCCCAGGCGCGGCCCTCGTCGGAGTCGTAGGCCAGTCCCGAGGCCATGAGGAGCGCCCCGAGGTTCGCGTAGCCGAGACCGAGCTGACGGAACTTGCGCGAGTTCTCGGCGATCTTCTCGGTCGGGTAGTCGGCCGCGCCGACGATGATCTCTTGCGCGCTGAAGAGCACTTCGATGGAGTGCTTGAAGGCGTCGACGTCGAAGCTGCCGTCGTCCTGGAGGAACTTCATCAGGTTGAGACTGGCCAAGTTGCACGCCGAGTTGTCGATGTGCATGTACTCCGAGCACGGGTTCGATCCGTTGATGCGATCGGTGTTGGGTGACGTGTGCCACTTGTTGATCGTCGTGTCGAACTGGAGACCGGGGTCGGCGCACTCCCACGCGGCGCGCGCGATCTGGCGCCACAGTTCACGAGCCTTCACGGTCTGGACCGCACGACCACCGTGTCGGGCTTTCAAGTCCCAGTCACCGTCGGCCACGACCGCGTCCATGAACTCATCGGAGACGCGCACGGAGTTATTCGCGTTCTGGTACTGGATCGAATGGATGTCCTTGCCGTCTAAGTCCATGTCGAAGCCGTTGTCGCGAAGGACACGCGCCTTCTTCTCCTCGTTGGCCTTGCACCAGATGAACTCTTCGATGTCCGGGTGATCGGCGTCGAGGATCACCATCTTCGCGGCGCGGCGCGTCTTGCCGCCGGACTTGATGGTGCCGGCCGAGGCGTCGGCCCCTCGCATGAACGAGACGGGACCGCTCGCGGTGCCACCGCCCTCGAGCATCTCGGCGCTGGAGCGAATCTTGGAGAGGTTGACGCCGGCACCGGAGCCGCCCTTGAAGATGATGCCCTCTTCGGTGTACCAATTGAGGATCGAACGCATCGAGTCCTCGACCGAGAGGATGAAGCAGGCACTCCCCTGCTGGGGCACGCCCTTCACACCAATGTTGAACCAGACCGGTGAGTTGAAGGCCGCCTTCTGGGTGATCAAAAGGTGCTTGAGTTCGGCGCGAAAGGCCTCGGCCTCTTCGTCGTCGACGAAGTAGTCACGCTCGACGCCCCAGGCGGTGATGGTGTCGACGATGCGATCAGCCACCTGCTTGAGGCTGGTCTCGCGCTCCTCAGTGCCGAGGGTCCCGCGGAAGTACTTCTGGGCGAGGATGTTAGTGGCGTTGAACGACCAGCTGGAGGGAACCTCGACGTTGAGTTGTTCGAAGGCGACTGATCCGTCGCGGAAGTTCGAAATCCGAGCGTCACGACGGTCCCAGGTCACCTCGTCGTACGGGTGCCGGTCGTCGGTCGTGAAGTAGCGGCGGATGCCAATTCCCAGTCGCTGAGGTGCGATAGCCATATGAATCTCTCTTTTCTTGCCGAAACCGACACTAAGAACACGCCTCTCGCGACGCCGGAGTCGGGAGGTCCAGTTTACTACCCTTTTCCCCTTCGGCCACAAGATGTAGTGGTCAGACCACTTCTCGTCGCAAGATGCTGTGTCATTACAGCACTGTAATTACACCGCGTCAACTCAATTTTGATTGTTTTTGAAACAATTATTTTTAGCCCAATGATCTACTCGAAAACCACCCGGTAACCCTCAGTAGCCTGACCCCGGTGGAACTGGTTCTCGCCCTCGACGCCGGCACGTCGGGAGTGCGCACCGTCGCCTTCGACCGGTCCGCCACGGTCCAGGACACCGCGCACCGCGAACTAACCCAACACTTCCCACGACCGGGCGAGGTCGAACACGACGCCAACGAGATCGCCGCTCTCTGCGTCGCGACGCTGCGCGACGTCGCCACGCGAGCACGCGCGAACGGACATGACATCGTCGCGCTCGGCATCACCAATCAGCGCGAGACAACGGTCGCCTTCGACCGTGCGACGGGACGACTCCCCCACCGCGCCATCGTCTGGCAGGACCGGCGCACCGGCGCCTACTGCGACGAACTCGACGCGTGTGGTGCGACGCCGGTCGTGCGCGCCACGACGGGACTCGTGCTCGATTCTTACTTCTCGGCGTCCAAGATGCGCTGGTTCCTCGATCACGGTCACATGGACGACCTCGACGCACCGAGCTTCGCCACCGTCGACTCCTGGTTGGTCTGGTGGCTCTCCGGCGGCGCCGAGGACGGAGCCTTCGTGACCGAGCCGTCCAACGCGTCACGCACGATGTTGATGGACCTCGCGACGATGTCCTGGTCGAACACGATGACCACGTTGTTCGACGTCGATCCCGCGATGCTGGCGACGATCCAACCGTCACTGTCCAACTTCGCCACCGTCAGCGCCGACGTCGTCCCGGAACTGGCCGGCGTGCCGATCACCGGGGTCCTCGGCGACCAACAGTCGGCGCTCTTCGGTCAGGCCTGCTTTCGCCCGGGCGTCGTGAAGGCGACCTACGGCACCGGTGCCTTCATCCTCGCCAACGTCGGCGAGAACCATCCCGGCGTCTTCGACGGGCTGATCACGACCCTCGCGTGGGACTTGGGCGAGGTCGCGGCCCCGACCTACGCCGTCGAGGGATCGGCGTTCGTCGCCGGCGCGGCCGTGCAGTGGCTACGCGACGAGATGGGATTCATCGACGATTCGTCGCAACTCGAGGCCCTCGCCACAAGTGTGAGCGACAGCGCCGGCGTGCAATTCATACCGGCCTTCACGGGACTCGGTTCACCGTTCTGGCGCGCCGACGCGCGCGGATCGATCACCGGCCTCAGTAGCGGCGTCGGTCGAGGACAGATCGCGCGCGCGCTCGTTGAGGCGCTCGCGTATCAGGTGCGCGCGATGACCGACGCGTTCAACGACGGCGGCATTTCTCTGCACGAACTGCGCGCCGACGGTGGCGCGGCGGCCGTGGACCTCATGCTGCAACTGCAGGCCAGCAATTCGAAACTCCCAGTGTTGCGAAGTACGTCCCTAGAAGCGACCGCGCGCGGCGCGGCGACGCTCTGCGGTCTCGGGGCCGGTCTGTGGTCGTCGCTCGATGAACTCAACGATCTCTGGACCTACGACCGACGATTCGAGCCGCAGGACCCACTCTTCGTCGACCTCGGGTACGCGGCGTGGCGTCGCGCGCTCGAACACGCTTGAGTAGGTTTCAGGGAACGTCGAACGGAGGACCATGAAGGAATTCACCGCAACAGTCGTGCGCGAAGGACTCGGGTTTGGTGAGGGACCGCGCTGGCACGAGGGCCGTCTGTGGTACTCCGACTTCTACCGACACGGCATCTATTCCATGGCGAGCGACGGATCCGATGAGGTCCTCGAACACGAGGTCGCGACCCAGCCCTCGGGCCTCGGCTGGCTGCCGGACGGCGATCTCGTGAGCGTCTCGATGACCGACCAGAAGGTGTTGCGATTTCACGACGACCACGTGGCCACCTTCGCTGACATCAGCGAACACTGCGTGTTCTGGGCCAATGACATGATCGTGTCGCCGACGGGCTACTGCTACGTCGGCAACTTCGGATTCGACCTCGACGCGCGCTTGGCCGAACTGGGCGTCGAGCGCTTCATCGCCGAGCCCCCGCCCACCACGAACCTGGTGGTGCTCAATGCCGAAGGCGACGTCATCCAAGTCGTGCCCGACATGGCCTTTCC
>Ga0302278_10000390_pt1 | contig 57126 bp, 33 predicted proteins | sample III_Bog_N3_2_FD_194543 | JGI IMG/M metagenome (GOLD analysis project Ga0302278, IMG submission 194543) | Peat permafrost microbial communities from Stordalen Mire near Abisko, Sweden - III_Bog_N3_2 | ecosystem: Environmental > Terrestrial > Soil > Wetlands > Peat | place: Sweden: Abisko...
CAGACAGGCGCGGAACAAGGAGCGAGCTTTGTGCCGCCGACTAAATATGACAATACCTTAACTGACCCCTTTCCCATTAACTGACCCCTTTCTGGTTTATGCTTGCATGAGAACAACAACCTTTTGCCATGAAAAATTTCATTTTGGTGCTCATACTTATGACGGGCTTTGCTTCATTCAATTATTTAGTGGCACAGGATTTGCCCGGCCAGTCAACACAACCAGTTTCGTTTGCCGATGCCGTTAAGGAAAATTTCAGCCAGTGGGACAGCAACGGTGACGGCCAGCTTTCGTTGGATGAAGTCAACGCCGCACTGGCAAATCCCAAAATTAAAAATGAGTCTGCCGCTGCGATTGTCGCCATCGAAAAAGTCATCCGTGGCCATAAATACAAGCTGCCGCCACTCACCAAAGATTATCTGGTTGCCAGCCCGTTAAAAGAAAACGCCAAATCCAAAGAGGAAGCTGATTCGGCGGATGACGAATCCAAGGCAGCAACATTCAATCACGAGCCGTCATTTCAGCAGCGTTATGAAAAAGCCATGATGAAATTAAGAGAAACATCGCAGGAACTTTTCCCGCAATCATTGCCATCGTTCACCGCCACACATCAGGAGGCACTCGGCGACTGCCCATTTGTCTCGACTGTGGGGGCGATGGTTTACCGCAATCCGGCTGATATAAAAGCCATGTTCAAGCAAAACAACGACCGCTCTTTCGTTGTCACTTTTGGAAATGGCAAGACGGTTAAAATCGCCCACTTAACCGATGCGGATATTGCCATGTGGTCGAGTGCCGGAACAAATGGGCTGTGGTTCACGGTATTGGAAAAAGCCTACCGCAAATCACTGGTTCAATCCAAAAACCAGACCGGAGACAAACAGGCCAGCATCTACGACAAGTTTGCAAGCGGTCAAACAGTTGAAATCTTCTGTGGACACAATGCACATGCGGTTCAACTGAAAAATTTTAGGTCTGACAGTTCCAATTTGGCGACTCTGCGTAATGCCTTGAGCAACGCGCAAGGCGCGAATCTATTGATGAAAACCGGAACGCCGGGCGAAGGTGGAGGCAAGACGAAAGACTTGCCGCCTCATGTGCCTCATGGACATGCTTTTGCCATTCTTGGCTATGATGACAAAAACGATTTGGTTCATGTCTGGAATCCGTGGGGAAATAATTTCACCCCGCAAGGGCCGGATGGATTGGAAAACGGCTACAAAACTCAAACCGGGCAGTTTTTTGTCCCATTGAAAGAATTTGTGGAAATTTTCAACGTCATCAATTTCGAGACTAAATCACCTTACCGCGATTGATCGGCCACCGCTCAAAAACCGCATTAGAAAGCCATGCAGAAGCGAAAACTTTTTCTGGTAGGGTGGTAGCCGACACCTGGCTTGAAGGCATCCAAAGCCAAAAAAACCGGCCAGCGGCAGCCTGCCGGTTACAGGCTGACATGGCCGGTTTGCGCCGCCGATTGTGCGGTGTCTTGGACAACGGAAAGGAGTCAGTTATTGGTAATGGCATATTCATCGGTCGCGCAATGCCGATTGCTTATTCCGCGCCCGGCGGGCCCGCCAGAGTCCGGGGGTAACGGGGCGGAAGCGAGGCTTGAGGCGCGGGGCGCGAGGCCAGAAATCCGCCTAACGCCGCCATGAGCCTGGTGCCCGGGTTTCTTCGTTTCCGCCCTGTCCGCCAAAGCTTCAGCGACGGCGGATTTCCCGCTTTCCGCTTTGGTTTTCCGAGCTTCGGCCCCATCCGTGTCCATCCGTGAAATCCGTGGTGAAAAACTCGCCGCTCGGTTCGGCTCTGCGCCCTCTGCAACTCTGCGCGATCATCCCCCGGCCTGTGCCGTGTTCCGCCTCTCCCATGATAAGATGCATTTCTTAAGAATCATCTTCGGAACATATTGATTGGTAGCCGGTTGCATTTAGGGCCTAAGGCCCGACTTTATACCAGCCTGGGGCCCTCGCCCCAGGTTCCGTGCCCAAAGAATAACCAAGGGCTGAAAGCCCGATCCAATGCCTCAGTCGCCTGTCGGAGGAACGTTTCTTCCGAAAGGGGTCAGTTAATGGTATTGTCATATTTTTTCGCTGACGGTATGCGAGGTGGCTTCCAGAAAGGGGTCAGTTAATGGGATTGACATATTTCTTTTCGCTGACGGTATGCGAGGTGGCTGACATATCCCGGCGCGCCCATCCGCAACCGTTCGGCGATCCATTTTCAGGTTATCGTCCTTTCCCCCCGCCGCCACCACAACGACCAACCGCCCCCGCCTTTGGAGCGCGAACCTGTCCTGCACCCTACACCCATCTTGTGGTGGTGGCAGGCATCCTGCCTGCCGTAGAACCGGGCGGCAAGACGCCGCTTTTGGACGAGGTCCCTCGCTTGCGGGATCGCCCCATCCAAACCCCTGCGCGCTTCAACCTTTTTAACCTTCTAACCCTTCAACCATTGAACCCCTTCAACCGTCCCGCCCCGCGCCCCGCGCCCCAAGCCCCGCGCCTCGCTTTTCCCTTGCTTTCCCCCATCCGAACCACCGATGCCAGCCCATCACCTGCCAGCCCCGCTTTCGGCGAAAAAAGGCCCTTCCCCAAAAAAACACCGCTTGGGCAACCCGCCGTGACCTCGGCGGCTACAATGGATGGGAGGTATTTTGCGGTGCTCGCCGGCGACGCCGCTACGGAGCGGGCGCGGGGTGCCGGTTGCGGTAAATGTAACAGCCTTCGATGTGCGGTCCCCGGTGGAAATTCATCCCCAACTTGCGGGCGAGGGTGTTGATGTCGGCGTCAAAATCGGCCGGCAAACCCGGGCGGGTCGGGGGCGGCGGCAGCCGGTCCGTCAGTTCGTAGTTGGCCGCGAAATCCCGCGCCTGTTGCGGCGTGAACCACTGGTCCCATTGATCCCGGTGTTCAAAGACCTGGATGGACGCTTTGGACGGAAAGGTGACCACGAGCGCATCATATTGTTTCAAGTCCAGCGTTTCCGCCCACATCCAGACGGACTTGTGGGTGGCGGGGACGTCGAAATAGAAATCCGGCGAGGCCAGCACCCGGTCCCCGGGGGAAATCCGGGCTTGCAACAAATGGATGACCGTGCTGCGGACTTGGGCCGAGGGCAGCACGAACACTTCCACGAACGGTTCGTAGAGCGAAAATAAACCGGGCAGGAGCACCCCGGCGAAAACGGCGGGCCGGATCCACCCCCGGTGGCGGTCCGGCAGCCGGGCGGCGATGAAAGCGACCACGTCCGGGGTCAGCAGCCCCAGCAGCAGGCAGATCACCGCCCAAAAATGGATGGAGTAAAAATGCTGATAGACTTCGAAAGCGGTGCAGCGCCAGACCGTCAGCCCCGCCAGGCACCCGAGCAGGACGATCACCGGGTTGGCGGAGGACCAGCGCCGGCGCGTGACCGCCAGACCGGCAACCAGCACCAGCAGCACGGCGGGGTTTCGCAGGAGCGTATCCTGCAATTGCTCCAGCAGGGAGCCGGTGAAACTTTTATCCAGATGTTGTTTGAGGTGCAACATATAGAAGAACTGGCGCGACCAGAGGTCCGGCGCGGTCCAGATTTGCGGCAGCCACAGGCAGATTCCCGCCAGCCCCCCCAAACCGAAAAAGAACAGCCAGCGGGCCCAGCCGGCCAAGCCCAGCGTCCGTCCGGCTTGGGCGATCACGAGCGCGACGACCATGACCGCCCAAAACACCCCGCCGAATTGGTGCGTCAATCCGCTCAAGCCGATGAGGAAGCCGGTGAGCAAAGCCAGACCGGCCGGCGGCCGGGCGGCCGTTTCATGCGTGTGCCGCCGCCACCAGCCCGACCAGACGGCCGGCGCGGCGAGCCCAAACGCCAGCGACAAGGTGTCCGGCCGGCCGGTGTCATTGCCCGTGAATTTGTGCAGGCAGAAAACCAGGCAGCAAAACAGGGCGATTTCGCCGGAACCCCAGGGGCGCAGCGCACAAAACAAAACTCCGGTGGCGAGCACTAGAAACAGCCAGTCGGCCACGCGGCGCCGGGTTTGGTCCGTGCCCAAAAGCCGGTTGACCGGCACGCGGGCATAAGCGCCCAGCGGCACACTCATGAAACTATTCCGCTCCAATCCCGGCACCCCTTTGAGTTCCAACTGCCGGGCCAGCCCGGGGGTGGCATACACGCCGGTCGAGACCCATTGGATCGCCGGTTCCGTATAAGCGATTTCGTCACCCCAAACCCGCGGATAACCGGCCAGGGCGCAGACCAGCTTGAAGGCCAGGATGCCGGCCAGCAGCAGGACTAAAAAAGTCTTCGTGCCGGACCGGAGTCCGGGTCGGGTGGGTGAAATTGCCGCCGCCATGTCGCTGCCAGCATGAGCCGAAACCCGGGGACGGGCAAGTTGATTTGCCCCCCCCACGGCCGGTGGGGGCATCGCCACTGCCCCCATGGCGCCTCCGAAAAGAGGGTCAAAGGGGTCACAAAGGGGTCAGTTAATGGTATTGTCATATTTCTTTTCGCTGACGGTATGCGAGGTGGCTGACCTATCCCGGCGCGCCCATCCGCAACCGTTCGGCGATCCATTTTCAGGTTATCATCTTTTCCCCCCGCCGCCGCGCGGCGCAACCGGCCCGGTCCTGGTTCCCATGGTTCGGAGGGGGGCGCGGGGCGCTTTCGCGGATCAGGGGTGCCAATGGGCGGGCCGGGCCACCCCGCATCTCCCCCGGCGTTTTCCCGGGACAATCCATCCTGTCCATTCTGTCATTCTGTCCAAACGTATTTCATGGTTTAACTCCCCGTTTTTTCCCTCCGTGCCTCCGTGGTTGATTTCCCTCATAGCCAAGCCGAGGTTCGGCCATTGCGTTCTTTGCGGTTGGAGTTCCCGGCCTCCGTTCCCGCCCTGTTCGCCGTCTTGTCCGCCGTGGCTTTAGCGCAGGGGGAAGCTTTAGCGACGGCGGATTTCCCGCTTTCCGCTTTGGTTTTCCGTGGCTCGACCCCATCCATGTCCATCCGAGAAATCCGTGGTCACAAACTCCCCGCCTCAGTTCGGCTCTGCGCCCTCTGCGCGATCATCTCCTGGCCTGGCCGTGTTCCTACCTCCCCCTCATATAAATAAGCATATTTATGCTCTTATACTATTGACAATATGCAAAAATGACGTATGGTGAATTCAGGATAACGCATGAACGCGCCAGCATCAAACCCCTACGTTCTCCACAGTTCAAGCCCGACCCGCCTCCGCCGCCCGCCCGGCGGTCACGCATCCATGAATAGCATAATAATGCCGATTAAATCAATAAAAACGGTAACTTCTGCGCCCGCCTGCCATCTCGAAGTTACGAATTTTACGCTTTTTAACGCCTTAAACGTTAATCAACACCATTCATCACTATTCACCGTAAAAATTTTAATTTGCGGTGCCCTGGCCGCTCCAATTTTAACGCATTTTAACGCTTTCACCCCCATGACAAAAACCATGAAATTCGATTTTGGAGACAAACGCGGGGCTTGGGGGCGGCAAACAAAAGGCGCGAACGGTTGCCCGTCCGCGCCTGAAGGTGTCCCAGTGGGGTTATTTATCGGCCGGAGCGGCGGCAAGTTCTTTGTCGCGGTCTTCCATGGCGGCCTTGCGGGAGAGGCGCACCCGGCCCTTTTCATCCACGCCCAGGCACTTGACGGTGATGTCGTCGCCGATTTTCACAATGTCCTCGGTCTTTTTGACGCGGAAGTTGGCCAGTTCGCTGATGTGGACCAAGCCGTCCTTGCCGGGCAGGAATTCCACGAACGCGCCGAATTCCTTCACGGTCACGACTTTGCCCCGGTAGATCCGGCCAATTTCAGCCTCGGCGCTCATGCCCTCGATGGATTCGCGGGCCATCTTCATGCCTTCGGCGGACACGGAGAAGATGTTGACGGTGCCGTCATCTTCAATGTCAATTTCGCAGCCGGTTTCTTCCACCAGCCGTTTGATGTTCTTGCCGCCGGGTCCGATCAGTGCGCCAATCTTCTCGGGATTGATGCGGATGATTTCGATGCGCGGGGCATACTTGCTCAATTCCTTGCGGGGGGCGGAAATGGTTTTGGCCATGTCGGCCAGGATGGACAGCCGGGCGACCCGGGCGCGTTCAATGGTCTCGGCCATCAAGGCGTGGGGGATGCCCTTGAGCTTGAGATCGAGTTGAAAACCGGTGATGCCTTTTTCCGTGCCGGCGATCTTGCAATCCATGTCGCAGTAGGCGTCTTCCCAGCCGATGATGTCGGTGAGCAACTGATAACGGGAAATGGCGTGGTGGGCGTCATATTCGGTGCAGATGCCGACACTGATGCCGGCGACGGGACGGATGAGGGGCACGCCGGCATCGAGGAGCGCCAGGGTTCCGCCGCAAACGCTCGCCATGGAGGTGGAACCGTTGGATTCCATGATCTCGCTGGTGACGCGAATGGTGTAGGGATAATTTTCCGAGGGGATCATCGGTTCGATGCTGCGTTCGGCCAGGGCGCCGTGGCCGATTTCACGGCGGCCGGGACCGGTGATGCGGCCGGTTTCGCCAACGGAGAAGTTGGGGAAATTATAATGGAGGATGAATTTCTTTTCGTTCCCGCCGCCGGTGTAGGAGTCAAACTCCTGGGTGTCGTCGCCGGTGCCCAGGGTGGCGAGGGTGACGGCCTGGGTTTCACCGCGGGCAAAGAGCGCCGAGCCGTGGGCGCGGGGCAGGATGCCGACTTCGCTGGAGATGGGCCGGATGGCGTCAAATCCGCGGCCATCGAGGCGCTTACCGCTGTTCAAAATCAAACTGCGCACGGCTTCTTTTTGAATGTAGTAGAACGCGTCGTTGATGACAAAATCGGTGACCTTTTCCGCGCCGAATTTCTCGGTGAGTTTGGCGCCGACTTCGTTTTGAATGGCTTTGCAGGCGGTTTCGCGGGCGAGCTTGCCCGGGGTGAGCAGCGCGGGCACGAACCGGTCGCCGGCGAGCTTCTTGGCTTCCAGCAAAATCTCCTCGGGAACGATGTTCAGGGTGATTTCACGCTTGGTTTTGCCGGCTTTGGCGGCCAGTTCCTTCTGGGCGGCAATGAGGGGCAGGCAGGCTTCCTGGCCGAATTTGAGGGCGGCATTGAAATCCGCTTCGGAAATTTCGTTGGCGGCGCCTTCATACATGACGATGTCATGTTCATTGCCGACGTAAACCAAGTCCAGATCGCTGTCCGCGAGTTCGGCATGGGTGGGGAAGGCGATGAACTGGCCGTTGATGCGGCCCACGCGCACGGCGCCCAGCGGGCCGGCCCAGGGAATATCGCTGACCATCAGCGCGGCGCTGGCGCCGATGATGCTCAAAATGTCGGGATCGTTTTCGCCGTCGGCGCTCAGGACAACGGTTTGCACCTGCACTTCATTATACCAGCCCTTGGGGAAGAGCGGGCGGATGGGACGGTCGGTGAGGCGGCAGGTGAGAATTTCCTTCTCGGTGGGGCGGCCTTCGCGTTTGAAGTAGCCGCCGGGGAATTTGCCGGCCGCCGCGGCTTTTTCGCGGTAATCCACGGTCAGGGGAAAGAAGTCCTGGCCGGGCTTGGCCTTGGTGGCGGCCACGGCGGCGACGATGACGATGGTCTCGCCGAGTTGAATGGTGACGGCACCGTCGGCCTGTTTGGCCAGCTTGCCGGTTTCGATGGTGATCTGCTTGTCGCCCACCTGGGCGGTTATTTTTTCAGACATATTACGGTAAGGCCCACCGCCCCCAGAGAAACTTCAGTCAAACCCGGCGGGGTTCGCGGAGTTGAATGAAATTGCCCGAAGGCGGCGGAATTTTAGGCGCGAGGTTTTGGTTTGGTTGAGGACTTGAACCAGTCGCGTGGCCGGACCAAATCCAGGAAAACGAGGAAACGCGGGCTGAAAGTGGCCCGCCGCTCCCCCGTAAAAAATCAGTGGCGCAGTTTCAATTTCTTGGCGACGGTCTGGTAACGGCTCACATCCTTGAGCTCGAGGTATTCGAGCAGGCGGCGGCGCTGGCCGACCATCATCAGCAGTCCGCGGCGGGAGCTGTGGTCTTTCTTGTTAGTCTGCAAATGTTCGGTCAAATGATTGATCCGCTGCGTGAGCAGCGCGATCTGAACATCGGCGGAACCGGTGTCTTTAACATGCAACTTAAACTGTTCAATCGTCTTTGTCTTGGCTTCCATATCAATTAGGATGGCACATCGTAGTTATTCACACGGTGGGTGTAAAGTCTTTTTAAACGGTTGGGGAAAGGGCGGTGGAGCCCGGAGTAGTGCGCGGATTTCGGCCCATCGGATGGGGATGAAGGATTCGAAATTTCAAGGTTCAAACTCCAAATTCCAAGGAAATTTCAATATTCAACCCTCAACCCGTCCGCCACGCGCGTCCTGGCGGGGTCGGCCCAAAAAACGAAACGCCTGCTCGCTTGGTCGTCTTTTTTCCAAATCCCCATTTTGGTCCTTCCAAAACCAATCGGGCGGCGGCTCGGGGAGCCGCCGCCCGAAGGTCCATGGCGGGCTAATCCTTAAAGGCGCGCCTCAATAATGAGTCTGGCAGAGCGAGCCGCAGTCGCTATTGAGCTTGTTGCAACAGGTTTGCAGCGCGGTCCAGGTGGAATTGTGCTGACAGTTGTTGTTCACATATTGCTGGTAAAGCCCCATGTAATTGGTGATGTCGTTGCAAATGTCGTTGGGGTTCCGGCTGGTCCAATGGTTAACACAGTTCGTGCAAAACGACTGAGCGCAGCACTGGCGGGAACAATCGCGACAATCGCCGCTGCAGGCCACCACCGCGCTGGCGGCCGAGGACAGGACGGCGGCGGCGGCGCTATTGGTGCCCAGGTTGACGCCGCTGATGCCGGGTGCCGGCGCGGCGGAATTGCGCCAACCGCCACCCGAGAACACCCAACTGCTGTCATTATTCAGGACTTGCGTGGCTTCCAGGTTGGTGTTGGCCAGATAAAGGCTCAGCACCGTGGCGGTCAGGTAGTAGGAGTTCGACGCGGTGTTGGCCGGCAGGGTGATGAGCGCCGAGCCGTTCACGCTGAAAAACGCGTTGGTCGGGTCAAGATTGCTCAACACCAGGTGCGCGAATAAATAACCCACGTTCAGGCGCTGCACGGTGATGTCGCTGGCCTTTCCCCGCCAACCGGTCCAGGCGCCGTTGGTGGGCACGGTGCCGTTGGCGGCGCTCCACAGATTGTTAAAATCAGTGAGGCCGAGATAACCGTTGACGTTGTTGGAGGTGGTCAACGCCGCCGGCAGGGTCGAGCCGAGGCTCGAGACAATCAGAAAGCGCGGCAGCGTCGAGTTGGTGAGGGCATCGGGCATGCCCGCGCTGTTTTCCGTGTAAGGCAGGGTCATTTTGCCGAAACCATTCGTATCAATGAGCAGCACGCGCGGCGTGTTGCGCACGGTATAGGCGACGTTGGTGGGGTTCATGCCCAATTCCGTGGCGACAATGGAAACCCAGTTGGTGGCGCTGGGGATGACATGGTTGCGCTGGATGTTGTTCTGCAGCGCCGTGATGAAGCTTTGCGTGGTGGCGAGTTCCTGGCCGGCCACGAGGCTGTCCGTTTGCGAAATCAACGGGGGCAGGATCATGGCGGCGGTGATGGCGATCACCGCCATGACACCGATCATTTCAATGAGGGTGAAGGCGCGGCGGGCCGGCTGGCCGGAAACAGGGGAACAATTGGTTTTCATAAGCTTATCGGGTGAGTCAATTCGTTGAGTGAGGGAAAGGTTCATTGGCACATGTTCCAGGTTAGATTGTTGATTTTACTGCAATCCTGGCTCAGCACGTAGGAAGTGGCGCAACTGTTGTAGTTGTTGACGGGGAAGCCCTGCTGGCACCACGAATTGTAGTGGGACATGAGGTCGTCAAAACACGCCTGACAGGACTCACAGCAATCGCCGCCGTTATTGTCGCGCCAGTTGGTGGAACATTGCTTGAAACCGTGCGCGCACGTTGCATAACTGGCCGGGGTGGCGGCCGCCACAACCGCCGCCGCCGCCGCCGTCACCACATTGGAGGAACTCGACGAGGCGGCATACAAACCGGCCGGGCCGTTCGTGCCCCAGCCCGTCAGCAGGCCGCGCCAGGCCTGGTCTTCAAACACAAAACTGATGTCACCCTGCACCACATACTGGGATTCAAGGTTGAGGCCGCAGGTGCCCAAACTGGCGTTGTAGTTCGTGTCATACAAGCCGATGACCGTCCCCAGCAGATACCAGCAGTTGGTGGCGGAATACCGCTGCACATACTGGGCGGAGGTGGTGTTGGCCACCGAACCGCTCTGTACGGTGAAACCGCCAAAGTCGTTCGTGTCCACCGCGCTGAGAATCACTTGCTTGAACAGCGGCAGCAGATTGATGCGTTGAATCAAGAGGCGGCTCGCGCTCACCGTGTGGTTCGTCGCCCAGGTCGTCCAAGTGCTGGGCAGGCTGCCGGCCGTCGTGTTCCACACGGCGTTAAACTCGGCTGAGTTGGTGCCACCGCTGGTATCGGGGATATTGCCGTCCAGCGAGGAAATGATCATGATCCGGGGATTGGCTGGAAAGGTCGTCACGCCGCCGGCCTGGGTGTAAGGCAGCGAGATGGAGCCAAAGCCGGTCGAGTCATAAAGAAAGACGCGCTTGAAACCAACGGCGTTGGTGGCGATTTGCGTGGAGGGCAGCATGAGCCAGCTCCCCAGGTTGGTCGCCCAGTTGTTGGCACCGGGGATCTGATAGGTGTGCAGCACCTCGGCCACCAAGGCTTGATTCATGCTGGCCAGGTTGGCGGCCTCGGTGGTCACCTGCGAGCCGGTCATGTCCGTAACGACGCCACCGACGACCGCCGCCGCCAGAATGGAAATGATCGCCAACACGCCGATGAATTCAATAAGAGAGATCCCGGCACACCGCCGGGTGCCAGCCGCAAGCGGCAACGGCGGAGCGCAGGGACAGACGGAGGTTGCCGCGCCGCCAACGGCGCGCGCACGCACCGGTTGGAACCGGACGGTCATTCGGGACAGATTGGTTAGTTTCATAGCATTATAGGTTCATTGGTTTGGTTTGGTTTGGTTCACAGTTTCCATGGAAATCACTTGATGCTGCCCATCAGGGAGATGATCGGGAGATAAATGGCCAGCGCGACGGCCCCCACGAGGAAAATGATGAACAGCATCAACACCGGTTCGAGCACGGCGAACAACTTCTTGATGCGCTGGGGAATGACCTCGTTGTAAAAGTCGCCCACGGTGATAAGGGATTTGTCCAGCGAACCCGTGGCCTCGCCCAGGGCGACCATGCGCACGAGCATCGAGGAGAACACCTTTTGCCGGTGCATGGCTTCGCTGATGGTGCTGCCGGTTTTGATGTCGTTGGCCATCTTGCCGACGGCATCCTCGATATACAGGTTGCCAATCAGGCCTTTCTGGCACTGCTTCAAGGCCTCGAGGATGGGAATGCCCGATTGGTAAAGAATGGCGAGGTTATGACTGAACCGGGACAACGATAGCATCAGATTGATGTCCCCGAAAATGGGGATTTTCAGTTTCACCCGGTCCATTTCCACGGCGGCCCGGGGAGAAAAGCGCCGGGCCAGGGGCAGCGCCACGACGGCGAGCACCAACAGCGGCAGCCAGATCCACCAGGTGTGTTTGGCCACATCGGAGATCCCCATGACGACCTTCGTGAGCGCCGGCTGTTTCACATGGAGATCGGTCAGCAATTTGCCGAACTTGGGCACGACGCCGGTGAACAAAAAGCCCGTGAAACCCGCCACCACGATCAATACAATGACCGGATACGTCGCCGCCTGCCGCACGTCGGCCATCATCCCATCCACCCATTCGAGGTAGTGCTTCAGGTTTTCCATGATTTCCGGCAGCTTGTCGCTGATCACGCCGGCGTGAATCACGTTCACAAAGTGGGAGTCAAACGCCTCGGGAAAAAGCGCCAGCGCCTCGTGAAACTCCATGCCGGATTCAATGTGCGCCTTCATTTTACTGATGATTTCGCGGAACTGCGGATCGGCGCAGTCCTCCCCGGTCGCCGTAAGCGCCTGCACCATGGGGACGCCCGCCTTGATTTGGAAGGTCATCAGGGTGCAAAAATCAATCAGCTCACGGCGCGAGAACTTTTTCTTGGGGTGCATCAGCCCTTCAATGAACCCGGCCAACTTGGATTTGGGCGCGGATACGGCGGCGTGGCCGGCGGCCCCGCTCTTGAGTTGGAAATCAGAGAGCCAGAGGCCCAGCACCTTGAGCTTCTTGTGCAGGTCCGACTCATCAATTGCGGGCATGCTCCCATTCAGGTTGCGTCCCGTCTTGTCAATGGCTTGGTAGGTAAATACTGGCATAAATGATCTTCCTTTATCCCGGCGATAGCCGCGTTGTCCGTAACAATTCTTCCACCGTGGTAACCCCCTTGGCCGCCTTGGCCAACCCGTCGTCAAACATGGTTAGCATCCCCTGCTCCCGGGCCAGCCGCCGGAATTCCGGCGCGCCCGCCCGGTGGACGATCGGATCATGATACCGGTCGTCCAGGGTCATCAGTTCAAAAATCCCGCGCCGGCCCTTGTAGCCAGACTGTTTGCACACCGGACAGCCCTTGGCGCGCCATAACTTCAGCGGATCCTGTCCGGGAGGCGGCGGCACTTTTAATTTGACCAGTTCCCCGGCGGGATCGGGCATCTCCTCCCGGCAATGGGGGCACAGACTGCGCACCAGCCGCTGGGCCAGCACCGCCAACAGCGCGGCCGGAAGCAAATACGGCTCCACCCCCATGTCAATCAACCGGGGAATGGCCCCCGCCGCATCGTTCGTGTGCAGTGTGGAAAACACCAAGTGCCCCGTCAGCGCCGCGCGCACCATTAATTGCGCGGTTTCCGTGTCGCGCGTCTCACCCACCAGGATGATGTCGGGGTCCTGCCGCAACAGCGCCCGCAGGCCGGTGCTGAAGCTCAACCCCATCTCTTCGTTCACCTGCGTCTGGCGCACCAGCGAGATCCGGTATTCAATCGGGTCTTCCAGCGTGAAGATGCTCACATCCATGGTGCTGACTTCGCCCAGCACCGAGTAAAGCGTCGTGCTCTTGCCGCTGCCCGTCGGCCCCGTCACCAGCATCACCCCGTAGGGTTCGTTCACCACTTTGCGAAACGTTTCGAGGACGCTGGGTGCAAAGCCCACGGTGTCCAAACTCAGTGTCTGCGATTGCGGATCCAGAATCCGCGCCACCACGTTTTCGCCATAGGCTGTGGGCAGGCTGGACACCCGCAGGGTCACCTGCCGCCCGCCCACAATCAGACTGGCCCGCCCGTCCTGCGGCGCATGTTTTTCCGCCAGGTCCAGATCGGCGATGATTTTCATCCGCGTGATCACCGCCGACTGCATGGCCTTGGGGATCAACACATCCTGCACCAACACACCGTCCACCCGCGTGCGCACGCGCATCATGTGTTCCTCGGGCTCGAAATGAATGTCGCTGGCGCGGTGGTTGACCGCCCGGGTGATGATCTGGCGCACCACCCGGATGACCGGCGAATCTTCATTCTTGTTCGCCATCTTACTCAGCGCCTCGTCCAGCGACTTCCCATTCTGCCGCTCTTTTTCGTCCAGAATCTTTTCGATCGAGGTGCCAATGCTGTCGCCCGTGCTGTAATAGACCTCGATGCAGTTGAGGATGTCCTCCTCGCTGGCGGTGACCACATGAATGGGCAGCCCCGTCATCTGCTGCAGCAAATCCACGGTCATCACGTCAAAAGGATCGGCCAGTGCCACCGTCAGGGAGCCGCCTTCCCGCGCGATGGGCACGGCCAGACAACGCCGCGCCACATCCGCGGGCACCAGCGCGAGGACTTTTTGGTCCAGGGTGGTGCGGCCGAGTTTGACCACGGTGGTACCCGCCTGTTCACTCAGAAAATGGGCGAGGGCTTCCGGCGGCACGAAACAGAGCTGCACCAGGATCTGGCCCAGGCGGCTCCCGCTGCGCTGTTGTTCGCGCCGGGCCAGTTCGAGCTGCTCGGAGGTGAGCATGCCCGCCTCCACGAACTGTTCCCAAAATGCGCCGGTTTGCTGAATCATAAAATCGTTGTCGACCGTGCCATCACTCCCGAGAACCCACCCTATCCTTCGTTCCCCTCGCCGGCCGGCCGGCCGCGCCCTGTTCCCGTGTAAAACATCTTTATGCTGAAAAGGCGGACGCCAACTCCCTGGCGTCCGCCTTCATGATGGTCGGGCATCAGGAGTCACCCCTGATGCGACCCGGCTTAACGCCCGGCAACATACAAATACGCCGATCCAGTGCCAGCCGTGGAGCCATCCTTGTAGACGACGCGGCCACCGTTGATGGAGGCGGACGGAGCGGCGCCCGCCAGCGTGGTCCCATCAATGCGGGAAGCCAGGTCATAGGCATCCTGCCGGGTGATGCCGTTGATGACGAGTTCAACCGTATAGGCATTGTTGGCCGTGCCATTATCCGTGCCATCCAGTAGATAACCAGCAGCGGCGCCGGAGACCTCATTGCCTTCGCCGGCGACCACTTGGACCACCGAACTCGTGCCAATCTTCAAAGAGACCGGCGAATCCAGAAACCCTTCGATCAACAGGCAGTTGGTGTCCCACCCACCCCAACCGCCGGCGGTAATGGTAACCACGCCGTTGGTGATGATATTGAACGCATTATATTTGGAATAATGACTTGCGGCGGCCGTCTGCACGGTCTGGTAAGTGCTGATGGCGTTGTTGACTTTCGCGTCACTGATGGCGCTCGTGACCTTGGGCACGAGGAGGGCCGCCAGAATGGCGATGACCGCCAGCACGCCGATCATTTCGATCAGGGTGAAGCCTAAGGATTTCCGCTGCCCGTTGTTATTTAACGCAATGTTGATTTTCATGATATCTGCCTCTCTCTTGACTGTTGTTTTTGTTTTTTGTTTGTTTGTTTTTCCTACATCCAAGCGCTGGTTGCATCAACGCTCAAATAATAAATAGTTATCGGCCACCCCGGAGGAAACTGTAAGGGGCATAATCGGGCAATTTGCGGTCCCGACCGACTGCCCGGCGGTGGATTTAACCAATTTGGGGCAAGCGCGCCCCGCAGCCCGCAGGGAGATCCGGCGGGCGGGCCCGCCGCGCCGGCACCCAGCCGCCGCCAGCGGGAGGATCACACCCGCAGGTTGGGCCGGCCAGCCGCCGAACCCGGACCCTGTCAATGCCGGAAACTTCGCCGGAACCGAACCGCCGGCACGCGCATTCGCCCCGCCGTCCCCGGCTTTGATTGTCAAATTCATTTTCATTACTACTCAAAGTATAGTGTCCCTTGCGGATGTCTGCGAATGCCATGATGGGTGAATTGGGGGCGGCGGCGGGGGAAAACCGGCGCCAACCTCCCCGGTATTGGTTAAGAACATACCGGGAAGCCCGAATGAATTCTTCGTTATACGTTTAAAAGCGGCGGCGAACGTTCTGAACTTTGGTTCCGGTCTTCAGGGGTGCAAGCCCGCCAGGTTACGGCCCAGGCTGAAGGCCTGGGTAAAGCGTCCCTCAACCATTTCCGGCCGGTAAGGCCGGCACTTCTTCGCCCCCATCGTCACCTCATCATCGGACCGGTCCCATTCGCGGGATTGATTCATCCTGCCGTCGCGCCCTGTCCCGCCCTTTCAGGGCCGCAGGGAAGGTTCGGGACGCTTCCCCCGGGGCTTCACCCCGGGCTTTAACCTCACGGGCTTTCAGCCCTTGGGAAATGAATCTCACCTGCCATTCTGGCCCTTATGAAGACGCTTTGGATCGGGCTTCAGGACAGCAAGTCCACCCTATTAATGCGTGGGCGCAAGGCCCGGGTAAAGCGCACCCCACTCTTTCCAACCGCCTCAAAAATGAGCCGGCGTCCGCCGGAGAAACCGGCCGCGCCCGGGCTGCCCCTCATATATCCCCGCCCGCACGGCCACCCGGCCGCGCACGGTCACCGTGTCCGGGCGACCCGCCACGGGCCAGCCTTCAAACGCGCTGTAATCCACATTCATGCTCTGCGTCTGAACAGAAATCGTGCCGCGATGCGCGGGATCGAACACCACCAAGTCCGCATCCGCGCCGGGCTGGATGGTCCCCTTGCGCGGGAACAGGCCGAACAGTTTCGCCGCCTGCGTACTGGCGCAGTTCACCAGCGCATGCAAATCCAGTTTCCCGGCCTGCACGCCGTAAGTGTATAACAATTTAATCCGTTCCTCCAGCGAAGGGATGCCGTTGGGGATTTTCGTAAAGTCATCGCGCCCCAGGATTTTTTGTGTTTTGAAATCAAACGGCGCATGGTCCGTGGCCACGGTTTGAATCAGGCCGTCGCGCAGGCCATGCCACAACACTTCGTGATGACGCCGGTCGCGCAACGGCGGGGACATCACATATTTGGCACCCTCGAAATCCGGCCGCTCGGCATGGGTCTGATCGAGCGTGAGATGTTGGATGAGGGTTTCCACCGCCACCCGCACCCCGCGCTGGCGCGCGGCCACGGCTTCCGCGAGGGCCTCCGCGCAGCTCAGGTGGACGATATACGTGGCCGCCCCCGTGAGTTCTGCAAACGTCATCAGGTGATGCACCCCCTCCGCCTCCACCCGCGGCGGACGGCTCGTGTGATGCTCGCCGGGACCGGTCCGGCCGGCCGCGAGCAATTCGCGCGCGCGCTCGGCGACGAGCGTCTCGTTCTCGCAATGCGCGGCGACGATCACCCCGAGTTCCTTCGCCAGCGTGAGCGTGCGGTATAACTCCGTGTCGTCAATGCCAAACGCGCCCTTGTAGGCCAGGAAAATTTTAAAGGAACTGATGCCGCGCCGCACAATCTCGCGGAGTTGGGCCGCAGTCCCGTCGTCAAACCGGGTCACGCCCATGTGAAAGCTGAAATCACAGGCGGAATGTCCGGCGGCCCGGTCCAGCCACACTTCAAAACTCGCCAGGGCGTCATCCTGGCGGGGCGGGCAGCACATCTCAATCAGCGTGGTGGTGCCGCCCAGGAGCGCGGCCCGGCTGGCGGTCTCGAACGTATCCTTGGCGAACGTCCCCATGAACGCCATATACACATGCACATGCGGATCAATGAACCCCGGGAACACGTATTTACCGGCCGCGTCAATGACCTCCGTCCCCGGCGGCGGCGCAAGGTCGCGGGCGATCCGGGTGATGGTTTCATCTTCGCAATAGATGTCCGCATGATAACGGGAATCGGCGGTGATGATTTCACCGTTTTTAATTAAGAGGCTCATTTTTTAAAAGTTAAAATTTTAAAATACAAAATTCAAAATCCCCGCACCGGCAACGCCCCAACCTCAAAAGCTTCCCCCAAAATCCAAGCTTCAGCCTTGATCGCCGGATGCCGCGCCAAGTTTGAATTTTGGAGTTTGGATTTTCCTTGAATTTTGATATTTGATTCTTGATCTTTCACTGTTGCGTGAGCATATCGGTTTGCCCAGGAAAATTCTCTCCCTTCCACTCGCCATCCCCGGAGACCGGTTTCCCGCTTTTGCGCGCCGCCTGCCGTTGGACCAAATCCGCGTGCGTCGTGATGTAATCCAAACTCCGCCCCTTGAAATCCGCCAGTGTCTCGAACTGGTGTTTCGCCATGAAGGCCAGCAGGTCCGCCTGCATCTGTCGCACACAATCATAACCGTGCTTCATCACCCCGGTGCAAACTTGCACCGTATCAGCGCCCAGGAGCAGGAATTGCGCGGCGTCGCCGCCCGTTTCGATCCCCCCCAGGCCGGAGAGGGAACGGCCCGGAAATTCCCGGCGCAGCATCGTGGCGATTTCCATCACCATGCGCAGGGCGATGGGCCGGATCGCCCGGCTCGAATACCCGCCCACCGTGCTGTAACCCTCCACCGTCGGTTCCGGGCGCAACGTTTCCAGATTCACCCCCATGAGGCAGCGGATGGTGTTGATGGCGCTGATGCCCGAGGCCCCCCCGCGCAACGCCGCGCGACTGGGCGCTTCAATGTGCGTGATGTTGGGCGTCATCTTGGCCCAAAACGGTTTGCGCGTGGCCGCCTTCACCCAGCCGCAGACCGTTTCCAAAATTTCCAAATCCTCGCCCATCGCCGAACCCATGTGGCGCTCGGTCAACCCGTGCGGGCAGGAAAAATTCAACTCAAAACCATCCACGCCGGCCGCTTCGCAGCGCTGGATGATTTCGATCCAGGCATCCCGACGGTATTCCTCCATGACGGACGCCAGGAGCACCCCGTGGGGGAACCGGTCTTTGCACTGCCTGAATTCCTCCTCCCAAATCTTCAAGGGCCGGTCGCTGATCAGTTCGATGTTTTCCCAACCCATCACCTCACCATCACGGGACAGCAACTTCGCATAGCGCGGCGTGACATTGACCACTTTGGCGGCGTCCAGGCTCACCGTCTTGGCGATCACCGCGCCCCACCCCGCCTGAAACGCCCGTGCGATCACGTTCAAGTTCGTTCCCGGCGGACCCGAGGCGATGATGAACGGATTCGGCAGCGCCAGTCCGTCAATGTTTGTGGCTAATGTCGGCATAATTCAACCGGGGGCAACCGGCACGCCGGTGGCACCCCGGTTTTTTATTTTTAACTCGCTTTGGCGGCCATGGCGACAATAATTTCAATCTATCGGAAAAAGCGAACCATGACCCACAGCCAGACTGCGGTGAACCCGCAACGGACCATTGCCGAATTGAAGGAACTGCGCGCGTTGACAGGCAATGCCCAGGGCGCACAACGCGTGGCCTTCACTCCGTTGTGGGTCGCCGCCCACCAATGGCTCCGGCAAAAGCTCGCCGGCCTGCCCGTGGAAATCCACACTGACGCCGCCGGCAACCTCTGGGTCACCCTCGCCGGCGAATCCGAACGCGCCCTGCTCCTCGGCGGCCACCTTGATTCCGTGCCCGACGGCGGTTGGCTCGATGGCTGCCTGAACGTCCTGGCCGGCGTGGAAGTCCTGCGCCGTGTCCATCAACAATACCCCGGCCGCCCCCCGGTCACCGTGCGGCTGGTGGCCTGGGCGGATGAAGAAGGCGCGCGCTTTGGCAAAAGCCTGTTTGGCTCCTCCGCCTGTTCCGGCCACCTTGATCTCGACGAAGCCCGCCGCCTCCGCGACCGCGACGGCGTTTCCCTGCCCGAGGCGCTGCGCACCGCGGGCGTGGATTTTGAACGGGTCAAGGACAGCGGTGCGGAACTGAAACAGGCGGCGGCCTATTTGGAACTGCACATTGAACAGGGGCCGGTTTTGCTCGACTTGGATTTGCCCCTCGGCGCCGTGCTCGGCACGCTGGGCGTGGAACGGCACGCCCTCACCTTTCACGGCCAGGCGGCCCATGCCGGCAGCACCCCGATGAACCGCCGCCGCGACGCCCTGCTGGCCGCGGCCAAAATGTGCCAGGAAATATACGCAATTGCCGGACGCCACCCCGGCGGCGTGGGCACCATCGGCTCCTGCATCACCCACCCCGGCATCGTCACCAGCGTCGTGGGCGAATGCCGCCTCACCCTCGATCAACGGCACCTGGACCCGGCCGCCCTGGCGCAAATGCTGGCCGAAGCCAAGGCCGCCGGCGAACGCTTCGCCGCCGAAGGCGGGGTCACCGTGACCTGGGAACGCCTGCAACAAATCGCCCCCGTGCCGTTCTGCGATGAACTCATCGCCCTGACCGAGGCCGCCATCCGGGAAACCTGCGGGCGCAGCCACCGCCTGCCCTCCGGCCCCCTGCACGACGCCGCCGAAATGGCGCGCGCCGGCGTGCCGACCGCCATGCTGTTTGTGCAAAGCCTGCGCGGCCTCAGCCATAACCCGCAGGAAGACACCCGCGAAGACCACCTGGCCCTCGCCGTCACCGCCTTCGACCGTCTGGCCGAAAAAACCATGCACTGGATCCGTAAACTGCCGGGCAGTTGAACACTTTAACGCGTCAACCGCTCCTCCTCGCGCATCACACGCCGCTCCCAATTCCCATTTCATAGATTCGTAAAAAAGTGTTAAAACCGTTAAAAAGCATTAAAAAGCGTTAAAAAAAGGTGTTGAATGGTGTTGAATGGTGTTTAAAGGCGTTGAAATCCTTGGTTACCAGGGTGAAAAGCGTGGTGAAAAGCGTTGAATCGTGGCTGGTTAAATTCGCGCCCGGGAGGGGGCGGGTTGGATTTTGGGGGGTCATTGGGGTTGGGCGGCTGGGTTTTTCAATTAAAGTTGCTGTTTTTTCTATTTTAAGCATATTTATACCACACCGCAAGATGCGACCGCGCGGCGGGCGACGACAGCATGTTCGGCGAAACCCAAAGAGAATAAAGGAGGTTGATGCGGTCGCGTTCATGCGTTATCCTGAGCCCACCCTACACCATGATTTGCTTTCTGTCAATAGATTTAGAGCAGATAGTTGCATATTTTACGAGCTGGGGGGTTCACCACGGGGAACCGGCAGGTTGTGCTTGCTCCACCCGCGCTAATGCGGCAAGTTAGGTTGCCTTGAGGTCGGACTTGACGCAGCGTGGAAGTCAGGGTTTGAAGAGCGGCGGCGCGCCACCGTGGTTTTGGCCGGCGGCGGCTGTTCGGTGGCTGTTGCCGATCGGGACGGTGGCCCTGGCTCTCCTCCTCTCACAAATACTGGAACACTACCGGCACTCCACCCCGTTTGCCTCGCTGTTCATTTGCGCCATCCTGTTCAGCGCCTGGTTCGGCGGCCGGCGACCAGGTTTGCTCGCGATCACGCTCTCGGTGCTGGCGTTTGCTTATTATTTTCTGCCGCCCACGCATTCATTGGCGGTGAAGGCGAACGAATGGCCCCGGCTGATTCTCTTTGTGGTGACTTCGCTGATGGTGGGGCTGCTGGCCTCCCAGCAGCGGGGCACGACCGAATCGCTCCGGCGGACCCGCGATGAGCTGGCGGCAAAAGTTCAAGCGCTCAACCACACGAACGCGGCGTTGCAGGCGGAAAACGCCGAGCGCAAGCTGGCCGAAGCGAAGCTGCAACAGATTGAAGGGTATTTGGCGGAGGCCCAGCGGTTGACGCATACGGGCAGTTGGGCTTGGAATGTGGCGCGCCGGGAGAATGTTTTCTGGTCGGATGAGCATTATCGCATCTTCGGTTTGGATCCAGAAAAGGATGATGACAGTTATGAACAGGCGTTTCAAATGCTGCACCCGGAGGATCGGGCGGGATTCCAGCAAAAGCTGGGGACGGCCCTCGGGGATAAAAAGGATTTTGCGGCGGACTTTCGCATCGTGCTGCGCGATGGAGCGGTGAAATTCATCCACACCATCGGGCACCCGAGGCTGGATGGGGCGGGCGAGGTCACTGAATTGGTGGGGACGGCGGTGGATGTGACCGAGCGCCGGCAGGCCGAGAACGCGCTGCGCGAGGCCCAGGCAAATCTGGCGCGGGTGACGCGCATCACGACCATGGGCGAACTGACGGCGTCGATCGCTCATGAAGTCAACCAGCCGCTCACCGCCGTGGTCAATAATGCCAATGCCTGCATCAGCCTCCTGGCAAACCCGGGGCCGAACCTGGCGGAAGTTGGTCAGGCGTTAACGGAAATAATCGAGGATGCCGACCGGGCGAGTGTCGTCATCCAGCGGATTCGGCAATGGGCGAAAAAGGCGCCGGTCGAACGGACCCGGCTGGATTTGCGGGAGGTGGTCACGGAGGTCATGGCGCTGGCCCGGCATGAGTCCGCGACCCGGGGGGTCACCTTCCGCACTGAATTGCCGCCGGAGTTGCCGGCGGTTTCAGGGGATCGGGTGCAACTCCAGCAGGTTTTGCTCAACCTGATCGTAAATGGCATGGAGGCCATGAACACGGTGGAGGAATGGCGGCGGGTCCTGGTCATTGGCGCGCGCAGCGAGGTCGGGGACGGCGGGCCGGCGGTTTTGCTGAGGGTTCAGGATGCCGGGCCCGGGTTCAAACCGGAGGAGATGGACCGGCTCTTCGAAGCTTTTTATACGACCAAACCCCAGGGGATGGGCATGGGGTTGGCCATCAGCCGCTCGATCATCGAGGCTCACGGGGGCCGATTGTGGGCGGAACCAAACCAAGGACCCGGGGCGACTTTTCAGTTCCGTCTGCCGGCCGCCAACCCGGCCGCCTCATGACCGATCCTGATGCCATGGTCTTTATCGTGGATGACGATTTATCGGTTCGTCGTTCCACGGAGCGGTTGGTGCAAGCGGCCGGACTGAAGGTGCAGACGTTTGCCTGCGCCCGGGAATTCCTGGAGCAAGGGCGGTTTGAAGGGCCGGCTTGTCTCGTGCTGGACGTCCGCATGCCGGGTTTGAGCGGCCTGGAGCTGCAACGCGAGTTGACGCAATCAGGAATTCAAATTCCCATTATTTTCATCACGGGACATGGCGACATCCCGATGTCGGTGCGCGCGATGAAAGCGGGGGCCGTGGAATTTCTGACCAAGCCGTTCCGCAGCCGCAGTCTGCTGGACGCCATCCGCGCCGCCCTCGAGCGGGACCGGGCCGCGCAACAAGCGCGAGTGGAAGCCGGCGAATTGCGCCGGCGTTACGAACAACTCACCGCGCGCGAGCGGGAAGTGATGGCGCTGGTGGTCGCCGGACGGCTCAACAAGCAAGTTGCCGGCGAACTCACCACCACCGAGCGGACGATCAAATTTCATCGCGCCCACATTATGCAGAAGATGCGGGCGGAATCGCTCGCCGAGCTTGTGCGGATGGCGGAAAAGCTGGGGCCGCCCCCCCCGGCGCCGACCTGAACCCCCAAGCCCTGGCCGTCACCGGGTGCATCCTGACACTCCCCCCGAATCGCCCATATCCAAATCGGCGGATGATCCGAAGATTCTGAGCCCCACGGGGTTCAACGGCCTGCAGGCTTGGAAACCCAATGCCACTCCCTTTTCAAGGCTCAGATTTGGTCGAAACACGGTTGGTAATCAAACGGTTACGGTCGTGATCGCGGCCTTTCAGGCCGCCAGACGCGGGGGCTGGCCCCACCCAGGCCGCTGGGCCTGAGCCGGTGCCGGCCTGAAAAGTGGGGCAGCGGATGGAAAATCAACGGCATTGGGCTGATTGAGGGGTTGAAAAGTTAGTGGCATTGGGTTTGGAAACCGGCGAGACAGCAGACTTGGAAGTCGGCGGTACTTGGCCTCCGGCCGGTGGAACCCGGGGGCAGCAGGATGCGCCCGCCGTCACGATGCCGTTGAAAAAGAGCGGGTCAATGGCATCAATTTCAAGGCTATTTAAGCAGCCCCGTTGCTTCATAGTCTTGAACGAATTCCATCAGTTCCTTTTCGTTCAAATCCGACACCGCCCAGAAGGTCATGCCTGCGTTGGTCCAGTGGATGACATGGTAACCCTGAAGGGGCGGGGGCACGGCGGGGGTGGAATCCTTTTCGTTCACGGGCCAGATAAAGAGATTGATGACGTGTTTGCGGTCGGATTCATTCTGCCGTTCTATTTTGAGGAACTGCGCGGTTTCTCGGTGGCCAAATCCGGTTTATTGCTCACGGCCATGCCGTTGAGCCTCGCCCTCATGGCGCCTTTGAGCGGCTCGCTGGCGGATCGTTTTGGCTCACGCTGGCTGGCCTCGGGGGGGTTGGCCATTGCGTGTCTTGGGCTCACGGCCGCGGCCCGGCTGGATGCCCACAGTTCTGATTGGGGCATCCTCTGGCCGCTGCTGCTCACGGGTGCCGGCCAGGGGCTGTTCATGACTCCGAACGCACGGGCGTTGATGAACTCGGCCCCGGCGGGCGAACAAGGGGAAGCCTCGGGCTTGCTGGCCACCGGCCGGGTGCTCGGTCAAAGCTTGAGCGTGGCCCTGGCCGGGGCGATTTTTACCGGGCTGGGGGGCGCGGCGGCCGGCCGGGCCCTGCTCACCGCCCACGCGGTCCCTGCCGGCCCCGCCACGGCGATGATCACTTCGCAAATTAACTTTCTGACCGGCTTTCAGGCCGCGTTGCTGGCGTGTGCGGGGGTGGCGGCGGCGGGCATCTTCGCCGCCCTCGTTCGCGGGCCGGAGAATGAATCCGCCGGGCGCGACGGCTCGACCACGGGGATCCCCGCCGAGTATGAATCGCCCCTGGCCACCGCTTTTCGGGAAGCCCAAATGGATCCCGCCCGGGACGGGCTTTTGGCGGTGAATCGCCAGGGCGAAACCATTCTCCAAAATCCCCGGCATCGCGCGCTGTGGAAAATCCCCGCGGGCCTCTCGGAAAATTATACGGAACAGCTTAAATTCTTCATGAAGCGGACGACCAACCCGGAAGCCTTCTTGAAGAAAGTGTCTTATCTTTACACCCACCCGGGCGCGGTGAGCCGGGATGAGATTGAATTGGTTGACGGGACGGTTCTGGATCGCTACTCCTCACCCCTTCAGAACCCGGCGGGAAAATATTACGGAAGAGTCTGGATTTTTCAGGACATCACCGAACGTCGGAAGCGGTGAGGAAGCTGGGCCACCCCCGGCCGCAACCCGGATAACCGCGTCCGGTGGCATCCGGTCCATGGGCTCATAAACCGAGCCGGCCAGAGTGCAACGGTTGACGGTGGGGCGCACCCCAACCTCGCGGCCCCCGGCCGGTTCAGTCGTTGCCGGAGGACGGTCCCAGCGGGTTCATCACAATGCTGGCGGAAGCCTCCACCTGCGCCATATAGGCCGCCAACTGGTCATTGTAGCCGGACCGGATGGACGGGGCCAGTTGCTCGCGAATCGAGAAATCAATTTTCGCCCAAGCCTGGGTTCGGGCGCTGGGATCGGCGGGCAGTTCCCCATATTCCGACAGGTGGGCCTGATAATAAGCGGTCACTTGATCCTCGGTGACATTGGGCGACGCCCCCTGGGCCGCCATCAAGTCGGTCTGCAACATGTACGCCTGGGCGTCCTGCAGTTCCAAGTTCCGTTGCGCGTCACCGCCGTTGAGCCTGGCGATGCCCCCGGGCTCCGGCTGGTTGCGCAACGAAGTGAGGGTCGCCAACTGCTTATACTCGGCGTCGTTCAATGATACTCCGCGATCTTGGGCGGTTTGAAAAATCAATTCCCGGTCCACCGCCCGTTTCAAAAGAAATTTCAACTCCAGCGCGGAAACTTCGAGTTCCGACCGGCGGTCATTGGTGCCGAGGGGCAGGAGGTCCGCCGGCGTGACGGCGTGCCCGTTCACGGTCGCCAGCACTTGATCCCTCCGCAGGTGCAACAACCGGTCGGCGGGGGCGCCCGCCTTCACCGCCAACTGGCCGACAATGTTCGTGGCGGAGGGGCTGGCAATTGTGACCGTAGTAACCGGAGTGGCCGATTTAACCGGCGCCGACTGCCGTGGGTTGGCCGTCTTATAGGCCAGACTGATCATCATCAGACCGACTACCCCCATCAGAAAAAGGCGAAACGACTTGGACATTTTTAAACGATTCCCGCAACCATTGAATTTTTCAATAAAATCAGCCGCCGGATCGGGGCCCGGGGCAGCGCCGATCCGGCGGCTTAAACTTTGCCGGCGACTACTGGCTTTGCAACAGCACGTCTTCCATGCCCGCCACCACGCCCGGAGCGGAATTGTAATCCACCCAGACACAGGAACGGAAAAAGGTGGAGGTGTTCACGGTGTGGCTCGGATAACCGGCCGTGTTGAGGTTATACAGGAACTCGCCATTGCATGGAACCATGAGGCTGCCGGCACAACCATAGAAGTTGTAGTTTTGGGGAACATCGCTCACCAGGGCGGAATTGGCGTAGCTGCCGCAACGTTCCGTCACATCCAGATGGACGGTGACGCAGTTGGCCAGCGAGGACGTCACATCGTTGCCATTGCAATCGAGCAGCCGCACCTCGTGCAACACGCACTGCCCCACCCGGAAACAGGTGACCTGTTCGAAGGTGGACGGGGAATCCGGGCAGTTGAAGTCGGTGTAACCCTTATCCGGGTCAGACGTGTTGTCCACGAGGTTATCGCAGGCGGGCGCATCAAACACCACTTGGAGCGGGGCCAGCACGGTCAGCGTGAAGGAGCATTCATTGGTGTTGCCGCCGGCATCCACCGCCGTGCAGGTGATGGTCTGGTCGCCCGGACCAAACACGGTGCCGGAAGGCGGATTGCAGGTCACCTTGACGGGGTTGCCGCAGTTGTCGCAGGCGGACGGCGTCGTGAAATTGACCGCGCCCTCACAGAGGATGCCCACGCCAAGGTTGCAAGGCCTGACCGCGCTCAAAATCCCGGTGCAATCGGGCACCTGCCAGCCGCCCTGATAGCAAATGCCGTTGCCGCGCGCGCCGCAAACCAGGAAGGATTTGCAGCCTTCGCACGCGCCCGCCGGATCATTGTTCTTCCAGCAACTGCTATGATTGTCATCGACGGGCTTCACGCAAAGGGCATTATAGTTGGTGCTGAGTTTGCTTTCCACCACGCCGCCCCATTGCCATTGCAGGGACACATTGGCGGTGTCCACGGCGAACCGGGCGCTCCAAGTGGCGGGGTTCACATGCCGGCGGTATTGGCTGCAACCGGCATCCCGGCCCCAGCAGCCGCCCGTCAGGTTGTTCAAGTTGAACGGCACCTGCCAGGCCAAGCCGGCGGCGAAGGTATTGCCGCCGCAATTCAAGGAGGAGAAAGTCACCCATTCATTATTGGTGAAGATCGTGGTGGCGGTGGCGACGCCGTTGGAGAAGTAAACATACGCATCCGGCACGGCCAGGGTGATGTTCGTGTCATCCACCGCCAGTTGAATGGTCTGGTCCGTGATATGGACGGTGAACGTGCCGCCCTGGTTCCAGAATGAATTGGGGCGGATGACGCTGCTGAACCAGATATAATTGCCGGCCTGAATACAGGGATTGTTGAAATCCGCCTCAATGCAGCTCAGGTTGTTGGTCAGGATGGGCTTGAACGTGGCACTCTGATTCACGCACTCAATGGTCGGCGGCTGGCGGTCATTGACATACACCACGCACGGTTGCACCACCGAGTTGCCCCGGCCATCCGAAGCCGTGAAGGTGATGACGTCGCCGTTCGTGGTCAGCGTGCGCGGGAACTGGCCCTGCAACAGGCCGTTGGTGAGGGTCTTCAAAACAATGGCGGCACCCGCTTCGCTCAAGGCCGTGGCCGTGGCGGTGAAATACTGGCTGGAGCAATTGGTGGCCATGGGGGCCGCGAAGGCGTAGGTGGCGTAGCACTCGTTCGTATCCGTGTCCAGGGTGGTCGGAGTGCAGCCGGGGTTGTTGAACGCCAGCATGCAGGGTGCGCTGTTGGTCACGCCCATGGTCACCGTGAAGGAGCAATCGCTGTAGTTGAAAGAGGCATCAATGCCGTAACAGGTGACGGTGAGCTGGTCGCCCGCATTCAAATAAACGAAACTACCGGAAGCCGTGTCACAGTAAATGCTCGGCTCGGGATCACAATTATCGGTCACCACCGGGTCGGGGTAGGTGATGATGAAACCGGGATTCCCATTGGCGTCCACCGCCGGGGTGGTCACCACTTGGGAAAGGGGCGGACAGGTGATGGTGGGCGGCGTGAGATCTTCCGGACCGCACTCGCCCTTGGCGGCGCCATTGAACGCATTGGTGAAGGAGCCCGTGAACGTGGAGGCTTCACTCGTCAGGGTCACCCCCAGGTCATCGGCGCAGTTAAACAAAGTCTGCAGTTCGCCGCCGGTCACCTGAACGCTGAAGTCGAACTGATTCACCACCCCGGAATACAGGTAGCCGAACGCCAGGACATCGCCCTGGAGGAGCACCCCGGAGTAGCTATTGGTGACCCCGTCCACCACATGGGTGAACTGGCCGGTTAAAACAAAGCCGTTGGTGCCGGACACGAGGTTGCCGTCGGTGTCCAATTGAATCGCAAGGCTGTTACTGGCAATCAGGGTGCCGGTATCCGATTCGGAAAATAAAATTTCAAACGGGAGCGCATTGATGGTCAATATTTGGGCGACGGGATCGTAGGTTAACGCCGTGGTGCTCGTATTGATGAAGTTGATTTGTGGAAAACTGGGGTTCACCCCCAGCAGATCCGCCTTCGCCAGGTTCGCCAGGAAGCAGCAAATCACCGCCACCCATAGTATTTTAACTTGGTTTTTCATTTTTACTTATTTGGTCTCTGATTTTTATGGTTTTGCTTCCGTGCAATCGGTTTTAAAATGCCCCTGATTCATCCCCTTCCCTTCAGCCATCGTCCCGACCTCAAACCACCGGCCTGGCCGGCTTGCGCCGGGAGACGGCGGCTCCCGCACATCCCAAACCGGCAAACGCCGCAGCGGCCAGCGAATAGGCGCCCGGCTCGGGGACAAACGTGTCGGCATACCCGGCGTTGGATGCATTCTTAAAGCTTTTAGCCAGGTTGCCGTTGAAGCTTCCAGTCGGTATGTAAGCAGTGGCGCCCGCCGTCAAAACAATGCCGCCCGCCCCATTATTCCCGAAGAAATCTTCGAGGATTTTCGAATCCGCACTGCTGACATCATTGAACAGAAAACTAAAGAGCGGGGAACTGCCGGCCGTGTAGCCGAACGTATTGGCCCCCGTTTTCAAATTGGCCGAGAGCAACAGTTCGCTCGGATCGCCACCGGCAGTGGGGCTGACCCCGGGCAAATAACCATTGATGGCCACCATGCTGTTTTCACTGGCGCCCGCATTATCAAAAACCTGCCACACCCCGCCCACGTCTTGAACCCAGGCGGTGAGCGTGTAGGTTTTGGCTCCGGTGGCGTTGCCCGTGAAGGCATCCGGATTTCCGCCGCTGGTTCGCCCGCTGCCAGGGTCGTTATTCCCAAAACCAAGACCGCCCGTTCCCGGCGCCGACGGGTTGCTGGTATAAACGCCGCCGGCGTTGCCGGTGACAACGAATTCCCCATAATTATATCCGGCGGCATCGGTTCCCGACTCATAGGTGTAGGTCATATTCAAACTGGAGGTCGTGAAATCCGCGTAATAGGGGCTGTTGGGATCCTGGCCCGTAAAAATCGTCTGCTGGGCCGACGCGGACCATCCCGACACCACGGCTGACATCAGCACCCACGGCAAAAAATTGTCTTTTTTCATAAATTCCCCAAACTTCAAAACGTGTTATTTGTTTCTTAACCTCACCGCTTAAAAGTATTCTAACAAATCGCCCGGGAAAAACCCCCGGTTTAACGCCCTGTTTGCACGCTTTCCGGCCATGTAATTTCGCTTTTAAACCCCTTGGAACCAAGTATTTACCAATGCGCATGAAATTTGGACGCCCAGTGTCTTAAAATTGTAACATTCCCACGCGCCTCAATCGGCGGGTTCCGGCCGGGCAGGGCGCCGCTTAAACCCGCCCCCGTAAGGCCTCCCTCACTGCGGGACGGAGGCAGAGGGGTTGACCGAAAGTGCCCGGTGATGCTTCGACGGTTTTGGCCTCCACCCGCAAACAAGCCCGAAGGGACGATACGATTTCACCGAAAATAGCGAAGCGTCGGAAAGGTTGAAGAAGGTTTCTTTAAATGAAAACCGGGGGAGTTAAATAGGGAGTGCTGCTTGCAGCGCGGATCATTGACAAAAGATGATCGCCGCAGCCACTTCAGTCACGGTCACGGTTCCGCCGATGGGGATACCCCAGAGCTTTTGCCAGTTAATCACAACGGAAGGCACGCCGGGGATGGGAATCGAGAAGGGCTGGCACGGTGAGGGGCATACGGTCGGGCCGAGGACATTGATCGCCGTGTTGAGGTTCCGTGCCGCAGCGGCCGCGGCGCCGGCGGTGGCGGTGATCGTGGCGCCGGCGATTCCCCCGACCAACCAACCCGCCAGGGTAAAGGGCACCGTGGCCGTCCCTGAACCCACGGCAACGGCGCGCGGCCCCAGGGCGGTGCAGGGGCCCAGGGTCAATCTGCCGGTATCGAAAAGCAATCCGCCGCCGAGCACCCGCCGGGTGGGCGCCTCGAGGAAAAAATGAAGCGACCGGCCGGGGGAGGCGAAGGTGGCCATCGCAACCCCATTGGGAAGGGCTTGGGCTTGGGCTTCGCCGTAGAGTTGTTGAGCGCGCGCGAAGGCCGCAGCCAGATTAAATTCGCCGGCACCCGGCTGCAGAATCAGGTCGCGCCACAACTCGTCAGGAGTGAGCTTGATCATGAGCGGGGTTATAGAATGAGGGGGGAATTCGCCAAATTAACCGTCAACAGGGTGCGCGAATGCAACCGCAGAATGTCTGAAAGGCGCAAGGTTTGATACGGCGCGTCTTGGAAGGCTTTCGCTTCCATCGGGGTCATGCCCTGGGCGATCCAAGCGTAAAGATCCGGGCGGATGTCGGTCGGACAACGCACCCGCGCAAGGGTAAAAAGCTGCTGGATCAGCGTGGCTTCATAATCTATGAGCCGGGGCAGTCGCTTGATGCTTGCGAGATCAATCATCAATTGCAGATTCGACAACGTGAAGCGCGGAAGCCGCGACCGGACGCGGGGATAATGATCGAGGCAGTCCGCGAGTTCAACGTGGAGGCGGGAGTATTCCTTCAAGTCTTGATCGAGGGCGGCGCGGGCGAGGTCAAAATTGGTTTTGTCCCCGGCTATGCTGGCGGCGTTTCCCTGGGCGGCGTCAACGAAGGTCCGAATCCCGCAACGCAGAAAGGAAAGCACGAGGGTTCCCAATTGCGGGAAGCGTTGGTCGGCGGCGAGGATCCGATGCGGGAAGGCCAGATTCATGGGCTGGGAAAGGATGAAGGTGTCAATCTCCAGATCGTTGACACTGGTGAACCCGGCGCCCCGATCAAAGAAGTAAAGGGGCTTGACCGGATCCCAGAGGGCACTCAGGCCAAAGTCCAGTATTTGTCCGATGATGATGCCCGCCTCCAAGGCCAACGCCGCCGCCGCCAGCGCCAGGGCGGCCTCAGTCGCCGCCTCGGCGGCGGCGGCCACGGCTTCCGCCGCTTCGGCCAGGGCGGTTTCCGCCGCCACAACTTCCTCATACGCCGCCTCCAAGCCAACGCCGGTTTCTTCGGCCTCCGCCAATTCTTCCTCCGCCAGCGCCAACTCTTCCTCCGCATCGGCGAGCACCTGACGCGCTTCGGCCAGGGTTTTGTCCGCCAAAGCCTTGAGTCCGCCCGGAATGACCAGGCTCATTGATTTCGCGTATTCCCAAGTTTCCGACATATTTTATCCTTTCTCGATGATCCGCGTTCGTTAGGGTTTTAATTCAAAATTGCGGTCAGCCTGGGGTTGAGTCCGGGGGCAACGGTTGGCTTGATGCTTGTACAGCGGACGCGATCCGGGGATCAATCTGCGGCAAGGTCAGGCCCTGGAGCAGCCAGGCCTTGAAAACCAGCTTGGTGAGCAGCCAGATGATCTCCTCCAGAAGGGACATGATCAGTCCGGGCGGGGGATAGGGCAACCGCTTGGCGGCGGCCAACTTCTCGAGCAGGGCCATCAATTCATCCCAAATCATGGCATCGAGGGCATGGCGCTGTTTGGTGGCGTCGGTCAGCGTCCGCAACTCCTCCAGGGCGGCGAGAACTTCCCGGGCATGGTCGCCCTCCAAGCCCATGATCTCACGCTCCAATGCGGCGATTTTACGGGCGGTGCGCGTCACTTTTTGCGCGGTTTTGCGGCTCATAACTTTTCAAGAGTCCGAGGTTTGCTTCGCGAAAACAATTCTGATAAATCGCGCAAAGTCTAGCGGTTTATTTGAGAAATGACAAGATTAATAAATGATAATATATAGCATTATATGCGATTATGGCATTTTTTATGCTAATTTAACACTATCCCACCAGCCCAGGGGCCGTCCTGAAAAAATGTCAGGGTTCCGAGCATCATTATCGTGAAGAGGGAATGACAAATGTGGAAAGGGGGATGGGGCCATAAGGGGGAGGATGGAGCCGGGCAAAAAACCCCGGTGGGGACAGGCTGGGCCGTCAAATTGCGTTTGCAAAACTGGCTGTCCGACATGGATTCGAACCATGAATAACGCCTCCAAAGGGCGCTGTGTTACCATTACACCATCGGACAATCACCGGCCGGTTCCTTCATCGGGGATGAAGGTCACGCCCCAACTTAACAGGTCGCTTTTCCAGATTCAAGCCGGGATAATTCAAAGCGCAAAAGCCAAAACTCAAAGCAATTTCAAACCAGGCATTGGCCCCAAACCAATCACGCCAGTTCCGACCGGCCCAGTTCCCCGCCCGAATCCCAAAGGGATTCTGTCCCGAAGCCCAGGGTTGCGCCAACGGCGCTACCCTGGGTGTGTAGCGACAATTAAAATTTTCCAGGAAAAGAATAATTGTCGTTGACCAGCCAATTCAATCCATGAAATGCCTATAAGGTGCAGAGCGGGGACGCCCTGCGGGTGCTGATGCAGGAAGAAACGTTCCTCAGACGGGCGACGGAGGATTGGATCGGGCTTTCAGCCCTTGATTATTCGTGGTGCTGGAACCTGGGGCGAGGGCCCCAGGCTGGGATAAAGGCGGGCCTTTGGCCCTGAAGGCAACTGGCTACCAATCAACATGTTCCATAGAGTTTCTTAAAAGAGGACTGGCGCACTACGGGACGCTGCGCGCGGATGCACGTATCCGGCACCAGTTTGGCTTCTGGCGGTTCTCAGCCCAAGCGCACCGGCAGCCGGCGGTTGCCCCAGTGGCCGGGGCGGTCGGCGAAGTGCCCGGCAATGGCAAAGCCGCAGTGGGCGCAGTGCTGGTCTTTCAGTTGCCATTCGCCCAGCGCATACCGGTCGCGTTCGATCAGGCGCCGGCCGCAGCCGGGGCACCAGGTGCCGCCGCCTTCGGGGTCGTGGACGTTGCCGGTATAGACGTAGCGCAGGCCGCGGGCCCGGGCGATGGCGCGCGCGCGGGTCAGCGTGGCGGGCGGGGTGCGGGGTTTGTCCAGCATCTTGTAATCCGGGTGGAAGGCGGTGAAGTGCCAGGGGACGTCCGGCCCCAGGTGGGCGGCAAACCAGTCGGCGGCCCGCTCGAGCTCGGCCGGGCTGTCGTTCTCCCCGGGGATGAGCAGGGTGGTCACCTCGAACCAGACGGAGGTTTCGTGCCGCAGGTAGATGAGGGTGTCGAGCACCGGCTGGAGTTCGCCACAGCAGGTGCGGTGATAGAATTCCTCGGTGAAGCCCTTGAGGTCCACGTTGGCGGCGTCCATGTGCCGGTAAAATTCCGGGCGCGATTCGGCGGTCATGTAGCCGGCGGTGACGGCCACGGCGGCGACGCCCACGGCCCGACAGGCGTCGGCCACGTCCATGGCGTATTCGGCAAAGATGACGGGATCGTTGTAGGTGAAGGCGACGGAGCGGCAGCCCAGGCGTTGCGCGGCGGCGGCGATGGTTTCCGGTGCGGCGGCATCCGCGAGGCGGTCGAACTGGCGGGCCTTGCTGATGTCCCAGTTCTGGCAAAAGCGGCAGCCGAGATTGCACCCGGCGGTGCCGAAGGAGAGGACGCTGCTGCCGGGATAAAAATGGTTCAGCGGCTTTTTCTCGATGGGATCCACGCAAAACCCGCTGCTGCGGCCGTAGGTGGTGAGCCCCATCCCTCCCTCGACGTTCTGGCGCACGAAGCAGAAGCCGCGCTGGCCGGCCTGAAGTTTGCACCGGCGCGGACAAGCGCGGCACTCGATCCGACCATCCGGCAACGGTGCCCACCAGCGGGCGGGATGGTTTGAGGGGATGATGGGCGGCGTCATAAGCGGGTGAAAGGGGTATCAATCCTGTTCTTCAAAATGATCCACGAGAAAGCGTTGCAGGTGAATGGGTTCGTCCGGGCCAATGCCGGCCTTTTTCCGGGCGATGAGCAACTGTTGGGCGACGGTCTGGATCTCCTTGATGCCGGGGAGCAGCAGGCCGCGGCGGCCATCGCCGGTGCTCACGATGACGCCATAGCGCCCGGGATCCAGTTCCGCCGCCGAGGCTATGTCCTCGGGCGGGTGCAGGACGCTCACTTCAAAGCGCAGGCCGGCCAATTCGCCGGCGGTGACGGGCGTGAACCGGGGGTCCTGCAACGCCGCCTGCCGGGCGCTGCGCCACGTTTCGGCCAGGAGATTCGGACTGGCCGGCGCAATCGTCCCCACGCAGCCCCGCAGGGTGCCGTCCGACCGTCGCAGGGTGACAAACACACCGCGCCGGGCGGCGGCGTAGTCATCCGCCGGCGGGGGCGGGGATTCGTCGCCCCCGGTTAATGCCACCCTCACTGAACGGCGCGCCAACCGCGGCAACGTGCGACTCATGCTTGGCAGCGGGGTGGAAATTTCGGCGAATAAAAGGGCGACGCCGTAACCCACGCCAAAGGGGGCTTCATAACTGAACACTTCGTGGCCGGCGGATCGCCAACCGGCGGCGGCGGCGGCGATGAGGGTGGAATCCACGGCGTCTTCCGCCGCCAGTTCCCGCAGCCCGGCGGGCAGGTCGGTGAGTTGGTGGTAAGTGCCGGCCCGGAGCCGGTGGATGAAGGCCTCATCGAATTCCCGGGCGCGGGGATGAAAACCGCACGGCGCGCCGGGGGACAGCCGATGGCTCATGTCCCCGCTGGCAATGACGGCAATGCGCCGGGACAACTGATGCGCGGCGGCGGCGATGGCGGCGCCCAGGGCGGCCAGGCGTTCCGCCCCGGCATCGGTCAGGCTGATAACAACGGCCGGACCGCTCCAGCCAGCCTCGGCGAGAAACCACAGCGGGACCAGCGCGCCGTGATCCAGCAGGCCGTCAACGATGGTCCAGACCCCCAAATCCCGGGTGTGGCACTCGGCGGCGATGGTCCGGGACAACAGGTGATCCAGGGGCAGGCCCACCACCGTGTGGGGCGAATTGAATGGGGCGAAAGAACCGGCCAGGGCCTCCCCGTCCCAGAGACCAAATAAGTGCGGCTGACGCGGGGAATGCGGGGAAATGAGCACCACGGTTTCCGGCCGGTGACCGGTCACGCAGGCGGCCGCCGCCCGCATGGCCCGGCGGCTGGCGGCGGTGGCGGTGCCGCGTTCGCCCCCCACCCCGGGCACGAGGATGGGCGCATGAGGCATCAGCACGGCGCACACCACGTTGGAAACGTGATCTTCTGCGGCCGAATGGACGAGTGCGTTTTCTGTCATGAGCCTTACCTATCCCTGTGTCCATACTAAACCCAAATGAGGGATTTGTCAGCCACCGAAACCCCGGCCGGGCCACTCCAGTTCCCAATGAGTCCGACCTCGCTCTGTGGTTGGATCATTTGAGATTTGAACTTTCCCCTCCCCCTCCGCTGCGCCAAGGAGTGGAGAAAAAATCTGCAAAATGCGATGTTTTGGTTTGCCAAAACCGCCCCTCGCCGGGAAGATGTCGGCATCCAAACCAGCGTATCGCACATCCAAAACGAATAACACTGGTTAAGGATTGCAAACCAACAAACCGGGGAACTGCATGAAAACAAAAGTCTGGCTGGGCATCGGCGTCGGTATATTATTAATCGCGGGGCTCGCCGCCGGGGGGTTCTGGTGGTCACGGCGACCGCAGGTCATCACCTTTAGTGACGGTTCGAAGTTGACGCTGGTGGCGGTGGATTATGGCAAGAAGCACGCGCCGCCGGCCGTGAAAGCCGCCCCGCCGGCCGCAGGCAGCACCCCCACCCGGCGCAACGGTTCGTTTACCACGACCGACAACATCCTGGTGGCCTGGATCCGGCAGGAGTATGACTCGAAGCAGTATCATTTTTTCCAGTATTTCGCATATGACGCGGCGGGCAAAACGTGCGTGCCGGCGGGTTTCGGCAATGGCAACCGCCAGGGCAGCGAAGTGGTGGCCATCCGGATCGAGGGCTTCCCCCGGCGGCAGGGCAAATTCTTTTTGCGGGTCCTCAAGAACGGCAATGGCGGGCAGGAGTGGGCGGAGCAAAAATTTGTGATCCGCAATCCGGCCCGCGGACCGTTTGCCAGTTGGACCGCCGCGCCGCTGCCGGACACGGCCGAGGATGATGACCTGTCCGTCACGCTTACGAAGCTGGCCGCCGGGGCGCCCCTGCCCTACCAGCGCGACAACGGAAACGCCGACGACCCGGTGAACAAGGCCGTGCAGGCGGTCTTCCAGGTGGAACGCAACGGCCACCCCGATACGAATTGGGAGCCGATGACGGTGGAGTCCTCGGATGCGACGGGCAATCAGGTGGCGGGAGCCGTCGGACAAAACCAATGGAACGATCAGGCGGACACGGTGGTTTATCAACCCGGCTTGTGGCCGGATGAACCGGCCTGGAAACTGCGGTTTGAATTTTCCCAGAAATCCAACTTTGCAGACGCGGAGTTGTGGACGATACGGAACATCCCGCTGCTGCCGGGGCGGCAGATGGATTTCTACAACAACCGCCGCAGTGCCACGAACACGGCGTTCGCCTCCGCCGATTTGAACGGCTTCCAGGTGAAGATTTTTCCGGCGATGCAATTCAGCGACATGCCGCCGAATGCGCAGCCGCAGGGCGGCTTGTTCATCCAAACCGAACCGCCGCTGCCCAACGGGATGCGGCTGACCCTGGCCTCCCTGACGGACGACCAGACCAATGACATCGGCTATTGGAATGGCGGCTGGTCCGGGGGAGGCCGGAACGCCAAAAGCGCCACGTACAACTTCAGTCTGCGGGATCTGGGCGACGCCACCAATCTGAACCTCACGCTGGCCCTGCACAAAAGCCGGTTCGTGGAGTTCACCGTCAAACCCGAGCCGAGCCCGGGCGCCAAAGCCCCCTGAAGCCAACCCGGCGCGAACCGCTGAAATGCGGGGGGCCACGCAATGAACATTCAGCGCAACCAACGGCCAATGCCGGTGTCTTATCACGCATGATTTTGCGGCGGGCATTCACGCTGATTGAACTCTTGGTGGTGATTGCCATCATCGCGATTCTCGCGGCGTTGCTGCTGCCCGCGCTGTCCAGCGCCAAGGCCCGGGCCAAAGCCATTGCCTGCCTGAATAACCAGACGCAGATCATGCTGGCCGTGAAAATGTATGTGGATGACAACCACGGCACGATGGTCCCGCTGTGGGTGGAACAAGGCGCCGCCAACCTGCCGGCCTGGACCTATGATCCGGCCACCTTTGTGGTCCAAAAACCCACCTACCTCTGGTGGCCGGACAAACTCCGGCTGGACGGCCAGATTCCCGCGCAAAAGACCTTTAGCTGCCCGGCCCTCACCCTGCCCGCCACGGATGCCCACGGCCAGTCGCCCAGCACGAATTACCCCCTGGGCATCGGCATGAATTATCCGGAATATGGTCACATCATCCCGGCGGCGGGAAACCCGGACCCGGTCTATGGTTCGGCGGCGGAGAACCAGGTGACGCGGCCCAGCCTGTCCCTGGTGTTTGCCGACGCGGCGCAAATTTCCAATCCCGACGATGATTATGATGACTGGGTGGAAATCCCGGCCACGGCCGACACGTATTTTCGGGTGCCGAGCGATACGGTCGCCTATCCCGCCGGCGATTTTACGCGCTCGACGCCGCGCCACGGTAAACGGGTGAACGCCATGTTTTTCGACGGCCATGGGCAATTGCTGCGGAACAGCGCCATTGGCTACGATCTGCCCCGCACCAACGCGGCCGCCCTGTGGACCAAAAACAACAATGGGGACGCCCCGTGATTCGGCCGGAGAACCCGGCCGGAGCCCCCACGGGAAACCAAACTGGAACCAGCATGAAAACAAAAATCATATTATGGAGCCTGGCCTTGATTTTGATCATCGGCCTGATCACGGCCACGCTCGTCTGGCGGCAACGGCCGCAAGTCCTCACCCTGAAGGACGGCACCAAGCTAACCCTCTTGGGCGTGGATTACGGGAAAGAGCATCGCGAGCCCAAGACGCGGTGGAAGGGGCCAGACATGAATGGCGGGCCGCAGTCGTTCACCACCCCGGACGACACGCTGGTCCTCTGGATTTTGACCGAGCACAGCCCCGACCAGTGGCCAAATCTCCAAGTTCTGGTGAGTGATCTGGCGGGGACGGCCGGCGTGGCGGCCTACGCCCAGGGGATAAACCGGATGATCAATGACCAAACGCACATCATGAGCTTCCAACTCAACGCCTTCCCGCGCCGGGACCGGAAGTTTGCCGTGCAGCCGATGGCCTGGGGAATGCACGGGCAGGAAACCGCCAAGGGCCGGTTTGTAATTGCCAATCCGGTGCGCGGGGCGTTTCCCCGCTGGGCGCCGGAGCCGCTGCCGGACACGCAGTCGGACGGCGATCTGGCGGTGACGCTCACGCACTTGGATTCCGGGGTGCCCGGATTTAATGGCAACCAGTCGGACGGGGTGGTGAACAAGGCCGTGCGGGCGGTGTTTCACACGGAGCAAAACGGGGTGACGGTCACGAACTGGGACCCGGTGCAGATCACGACCTCGGACGCCACGGGCAATCACCTTGGCATCAACAGTTGGAGTAATCATCGCGAGGCGGAGGACGCGGTGATGACTTACCAATATGGGTTGTGGCCCAATGAACCGGCCTGGAAATTACGCGTGGAAATGTCGCGCACCTCGGGTTTCAACGCGGACGAAACCTGGACGGTCACGAACATTCCGGTGCAGGCGGGCAGCCAGCAGGACATGTGGAATTACAACCAAACGGGGCGCCGCAACGCCAATCCCCCGGTCGCCGAAACCACGTTGAACGGCATTCATCTGAAAATCCTCCCGGCGCTGCAATGGACGGATCAAAACCAGGGCGGGCAAAAACCGGGCGGCTTCCGGCTGCTGGCGGACCCGGATCCGGCCGCGGAGCAAATGCGCTTTACCCTGGACATCACGGATGACCGGGGCCGCTCGGTGCAAACGATGGGAACGAGCGCCGGCGGCAATTATTACAGCTTTCAATTGATGGACCTGCGCCGGACCAAAACGCTGAATGTGACCCTGGCCCTGCATAAGAGCCGGTTCGTGGAGTTCACCGTCAAACCGCAAAAGGCCAGCGGGGCCGGTGCGCGTTGAGGCAATCCCGAATTCTGAGATCGAAAGGCGACTTCGGAATTCGGGTTTACGGCGCGTCCGGAACGGCGACGACGCCCCAAGGGCTGCCGGGGGAGGGAATGCGGGCGACTTCTTTTTCCGTCGCCAAATCCACCACGGAAACATCGTCGGAAGGTCCGTTGGCGGCGAAGAGATATTTGCCATCCGGCGACAAGGTGATGCCCCAGGGCCGCTGGCCCACGGGAATGGTGTTCAGCACGGCATAGGTGTGCGCATCCACCACGCACACGGTGCCGGCGCGCCCGGTGCTGACATAGACTTTTTTCCCGTCGGGCGACACTTTGACGCACTGGGGGCGGGAGTGCGGCGGGAGGGTGATGACTTGGAGCAGCGTTTGGTTGACGGTGTCCAGGACGTTGAGTTCGCCCACGGATTCGGAGGGCACAAAGGCCCGCGAACCGTCCGGCAGAAAATCAATGTTGCGCGGGCGCGGGTGAACCTGCACGTGCCCGATGATTTTGAAGGTCTGGGCGTCAATGGCAAAAACGTCACCGCCGGTTTCGCAGGTGATGTAGAACACCCGGCCGTCGGGCCGGACACCCGCGCCCTCGGGTTCGCGGGTGACGGGGATGAAGGTCAGGGTTTTGCCGGTGGCGGGGTCGAGCACGGTGGCGGCGGCCACGTCTTCATTCGAGATATAGAGCCGCCGACCGTCGGGGCTGACGCAGAATTGCTCGGGATCGGAGCCGGCGGGAATTTTGCGCAGGAATTTTTTCGCGGCGACGTCCACCAAGCCGATGCCGTCGGCGGCCTTGTCGGCCTTGGCGTTGTCATCATCATCGTCATGGCCCTTTTCAAAAACGGGGTTGCCATTGGCGTCGAGTTTGGGGGGCGGCTCGATGGGGGTGCCGCTCAGGGCGACGTAGAGGGTGCGGCCATCGGGACTGGCGTGGAGGCCGCGCGGGCGCTTGCCGACGGGAATGGTGCCGGTCACTTTGAAGTCGGGGCCGGAGATGACGGTGAGAACGCCAGATTTCTCGTTGGAGACAAAAATCTGGTAACCGCCGCCGGCCCGGGCCGGGATTGCCGCCGCCCCCGCGAGCAGCAGGCCGCAAACCACCGCCGCCAGCCGGGTTGGATTTAAATTCATTTTCATGGGTGGGACTAATCTCAACTATTTTTGGAATTTGTCAGCAAAAAATCGTTTTTTCACCGGTGACCAGGGCGTAAAAAAGAGCCCATCGCGGTCAAAAAAGCCCCCTCCACTTCCGCCGGGGAGTGTGGTAAGCTAACTGATCGTTGCCATGAGGGAACCTTTTCGATAATTTCCAAGGTTCCGCTCCCGATGAAGATCATGAATTTATTACTTGGCCCCAAATGGGTTCGCGGCGGCCTGGTCGCCGCGCTGACCGGTTGGGTTTTGACGGTCCGGGCGCAAACGCCGGCCACGCTCACGGATTTGGGGGGCACGACCCCGACGCCGGGGGTTTACGACGTTTCGCAACTGAGCACGGCGGGCGAGGTGGACATGCCGGCCGGGTTGAATTACTATACGGATGAACAGTCCAATCACAGCGGCGGTGAGCCGGGCCAGACCTTTACCACGCCCGGCCTCGCCGCCAGTTATGTGTTGAATTCGGTGGCGATCAAGACCGGCGGGGGCACAACCTCCAACACCGGGGCCCAACAGGGCTATCTGCTGCACCTTTATTCCGTGGCCGGCGGCACAGCCACGCTGTTGGCAACATACAGCGCGGCCAATTTTGCGTTCACGGACGGCGACTGGTTGCGCTGGAGCGGCCTGAACCTGTCGCTCAACGCCAACACCGTGTATGGCTATTCCTTCGGGAAGCTTTCCAGCGCGACGAGCGGCTGGGAGGCCATGGGCAATGCCGGCGGGAATCTTTATCCGGGGGGCGAACTGGGGCTGCTGCCGGTGGCCGGGGGGACGATTAATTTTGGCAACAGCCAAACCTATGACGCGGTGTTTGACATCGGGTTGACGGCGAACGGTCCCCCGGCGGCGCCGGTGGTGACCAACGCGGCGGCCTCGGCCATCCAGGCCACGGCGGCGACGTTGAACGGGAAACTGGTGTCCCTGGGCGGGAGCCTCCCGCAGGTCACCATTTATTATGGCCTGACCAACGGCGGCACCAACGCGGCGGCGTGGGCGAACGCGGTGGCGCTGGGGTATCAATCCAACAGCTTCGCCGCGATGGTGACGGGGTTGCTGATGAACACGACGTATTATTTCACGGCCACGGCCACGAACATCACCGGCGGCGCGTGGGCCGCGCCATCCAAAAGTTTCACCACGCTCACGGAATCGGCGCCGACGGTGACGAATCTGCCCGCAACGGGCATTGCGGCGGTGATTGCCACCTTGAACGGCCAGGTCCTGAACACGGGTAACCAGTGGCCGGCGGTGACGGTTTACTACGGGACGATGGATGGCGGCACCAACCCGGCGGCGTGGGCGAGTCAAATTTCCCTCGGGGCGCAGTCCGGGGGGTTCAACGCCCAAGTGGCCGGGCTCACGGCGGGGACGACGTATTATTTCACCACGTTCGCGGCCAATCCGGCCGGGGCGGCGTGGGGCGGGCCGTCCAAAACCTTCACCACACTGACGGTGCAGCGGGTGGCGGTGACGACGTTCCATTATGACAACACCCGCCAGGGCCAAAACACGAATGAGACCCTGTTGACGCTGGCCAACGTGAACGTGACGAATTTCGGGAAGTTGTTCACTTACGCGGTGGACGGCTATGTCTATGCCCAGCCGTTGATCATGACCAACCTGAGCATCCCGGGCCGGGGGGTGCGCGACGTGCTGCTGGTGGCGACCATGCACGACACGATTTATGCCTTTGACGCAAACAGCAATGGCGACCCCAACGGGGGATTGCTTTGGCAAACCAACCTGGGGCTCTCCGCCGTGTGCCCCTCGCCGGATTACGGGGCGCGGTATCATTCGCAGGGCGACACGGATGTCACCCCGGAGGAGGGGGCGATGGGCACGCCGGTCATTGATCCGGTGGCCGGCACGCTTGATGTGGACACCTTCACCCGCGCGGTGGTGGCGGGGGTTTCGACGAATTACTTTCATCACCTCCACGCCTTGGGTCTCACCAATGGCGCGGAGCGGCCCTTCAGCCCGGTATTGGTGACCGCCTCGGTGCCGGGCACCGGGGTGGAGGGCAACGGGAAGACGGTGACGTTCCTGGCCATTCAACAGATGCAACGCCCGGCGCTGACGCTGGCGGGCGGGGTGTTGTATGCGGCCTACGGCAGTTACGCGGACACGGATCCGTATCACGGGTGGATTCTCGGCTACAACGCGACGAACCTGGCGCCATTGAACAATTATATTTTTAACACCACGCCGAATGCGACCACGGCGGCCTTTGGCGGTAACGCCGGGGAGGGCGGGTTGTGGATGGGCGGCGGCGGCCTGTGTGTGGACGCCAACACGAATCTCTTTTTTGAGACCGCCAATGGATCGTTCAGCGCCTACACCAACGGCGGCGATTACGCCGACAGTTTTGTGCGGCTAACCACCGCCAATGGCCTGGCCGTGGCGGACTATTTCACCCCTTACAACCAGGCGAGTATGCAGGCCGCCGACTCCGATCTCGGGTCGGGCGCGTCAATCTTGCTGCCGGATGCGGCGGGCAGCGCGGCCCATCCGCACCTCATCCTCGGGGCGGGCAAGGCGGGCACCATTTATTTGGTGGACCGGGCCAACATGGGGCACTACAACACCGGTTCGAGTGACAGCCAGATTGTGCAATCGTTTGGCGGCGCCATCGGCGGGGCCGGCAGTTTTGCGACCCCGGCCTACTTCAACTACCGGCTGTTTTACACGGGCAACGGGGATAATGTGCGGGCGTACACCGTCACCAATGGCCTGATTGGCACCACGGCGCAATCCGTCTCGCCCGCCTCCCTGGGGGCGTTCACCGGTTCGCCCGTGGTCTCGGCCAATGGCACCAGCAACGCCATCGTCTGGGTCACGGATCCGGGGGCCTACGCCAGCAGCGGCCCGGCGGTGCTGCACGCCTATAACGCCACGAATCTGGCGCTGGAATTATACAATTCCAGCCAAAACCTGGCGCGCGACAACCCCGGCGGCGCGGTGAAAATGACCGCCCCGGTGGTGGCCGGCGGCAAGGTGTATGTCGGCGCGGAATACGCGCTGTCAGTTTACGGCCCGGAGATTTTTCTGCCGGCGCCCACCCTCGCGCCGGCGGGCGGGGCGTTCACCAATTCCGTCACCATCACGCTGGCGGACGCCACGGCGGGGGTGGCCATTTACTATACACTGGATGGGACCACCCCGACCACCGCCTCCCCGCTCTACACCGGCCCGTTCAACCTGACCAGCAACGCCCTGGTGCAGGCCCTGGCCACCGCCCCGGGCGCGGTCAACAGCGCGGTGGCGGGCGCCTCGTTTGTCAACACGGCGGCGGCGGGCACCGGCAGTGGGTTGCTGGGCCAATACTGGACGAACACAACCAGCGCGACGTTCACGAACGTCACCTTCAATGCCGCGCCAACGCTGACGCGCACCGACGCCGTGGTGAATTTCAACTGGGGCGCGACGGGGCCGAGTCCGGTGGTGGGCGGGACCAATTTCACCGCGCGCTGGACGGGGACGGTGCAGCCGCAATACAACGAACGCTACACCTTCTCCGCCACCGTGTCCGGCGGGGTGCGGCTGTGGCTGAACGGGCGACTGCTGATCAATGAGTGGGTGAATGCGGCGGCAACCACTTACCAGGCATCCCTCAACCTCAATGCGCAGCAGCTTTACAATCTGCAAATGGACTACTTTCAAAGCACGGGCGGCGCGGAGGCAATGCTGGCCTGGAGCAGTCCTTCGACGCCGGCGGCGATAGTGCCGCAAACACAGTTGTATCCGTACACCAACCCGCCGCCGGCGGTGGTCTGGTTGAGTCCGGCAAACAATGCGAGCAGCACCGCCAGCGCGAGTGTGACGCTGAGCGCGGATGCCGACGCCCCGTATAATCCGATCAGTGTGGTGAATTTTTACACCAACAGCGTGTTGCTGGGCGGCGTCACCAATCCGCCCTACACCCTCACCGCGACCGGGCTCGGAGCGGGCGGCTATGCGCTGACCGCCGTGGCGGTGGATGGCAGCGGCCTGAGCAGCACGACCGCGCCGGTCAATCTGACGGTGGCGGCGGGCACGGGACTGGCCTACGGCCTCACCAGCAATGCGCCGATCAGCGCATTTCTGAATATGCCCACCACTTTCAATGGCACGCTGCCGCCGTTGCTTTCAGAAACCGGGGTTTACACCAACACCCCCAACCGGATCCCGGCCCCGGGATTGATCCCGTATGTCCCGATCACCCCGCTCTGGTCGGATGGCGCGTCCAAAAGCCGTTATCTGGCCGTGCCCAACAATGGCGGGGTCATTACGCCCAACCAACAAATCACCTTCGCGCCCACGGGTTCATGGAGCTTCCCCGCCGGCACCATCTTCGTCAAAAATTTTGATCTGGTGGTCAACACCACCAACGCCAGTGTGCCGCTGCAACGGCTGGAAACCCGGCTGCTGGTGCGCGATGTCAACGGGGCGGTCTATGGGGTGACCTACAAATGGCGGGCGGACAACAGCGACGCGGACCTGCTGACGAGCAGTTTGAATGAAGCCATCCTCATCACCAACGCCACGGGCATCAGCACGCAGACGTGGTATTATCCCAGCCCGGCGGATTGCCTCACGTGCCACACGCCCGTGGCCAACTATGTGCTGGGTGTGAACACCCGGCAGTTGAACGGGAACCAGACTTATCCCGCCACCGGCGTCACGGACAATCAGTTGCGGACGCTGAACCGGCTCGGCCTGTTTAATCCGGCCTTTGACGAGGCGGGCATCACCAACTTTGAACAACTGGCGTCACTGACGAACCTGTCGGCGTCGCTGCAGCAACGGAGCCGTTCCTATCTGGATGCCAACTGTGCGCAGTGCCACCAACCCGGCGGTACGGGCATCACCTTTGACGCGCGTTATGACACCCCGCTGGCGGAGCAGGACATCACCAATTATCCGGCGGCCTTCTCGCTGGGCTACGACCACGCGTGCATCGTCAAGGCCGAGGACGTCTGGCGCTCGATGATTTGGGAGCGGATGAACACGACGAATGCGACGGCCAAAATGCCGCCGCTGGCGCGCAATTTGATCGACACCAACGGCGTGGCGGTGATGGGGCAATGGATCAACAGCCTGCCCGGCCTCCCGGCGCTGGCCCCGCCGGGGATCACCCCCAATGGCGGCAGCTTCATTGGCTCCATCGGGGTCACTCTCTCGCCGCCGGACACCAACGCGACGCTCTACTATACGCTGGACGGCTCGCTGCCGACGACGAATTCATCCGTGTATTCCGGGTCGTTCAATCTGTTCAGCAACGCCACCGTTTCGGCCAATGCCTTTGAAACCGGCTATAATAACAGCGTCGCGGCCGGCGCGCTGTTTCTGGTGCAGCCGCTGTATTTTACCGCCGAGAATTTTCTGACCAACCAGCAGTTGCAACTGGGCTTTTCCGGGGTGCCCGGCAGCAATTATGTATTGCAGGCGACGACGAATTTCACCACCTGGACGCCGCTCAGCACCAACACCGCCGGGACGAACCTGCTGGAGTGGGTGGATCCGGGCGCGACCAATTACCCGTATCGCTTTTACCGCGTCCTGCAACCATGAACCGGACCCCGGCACAACCAAAAACAGCGGGCTTCACGCTGATCGAATTGCTGGTGGTCATCGCGATCATCGCCATTCTGGCGGCGCTCCTGCTGCCCGCGCTCGCCACCGCGAAACAGAAGGGGCAACAGGCGGCCTGCCTCTCCAACCTCAGCCAAATCGGCCTCACCTTCGTCATGTATCTGAATGATAATGGCGATCATTTTTTCGACCGGCGCGATTTGAAGTCCAGCCTGCCGGGCGGCTACCATCCCTGGACCACCTGGCCGCCCTCGGACCCGCGGGCCGGCTGGGAGCCGACGGTGTTCCAAAATTATAATTTGAACAACAACCTCTGGTCGTGCCCGGCGGCGGTGAATCTACCCGTGGGGAACCTCGTGCAATCCGCCGAGGCCATTTCCACGGACACCAACGCGCCCCTCTGCCGGTATTGGGCCTGGCGTTTTGACCGGCCCGATGATCCGGTGGGGTTGGAGGATTTTTGGGGTAAAACCGTGACGCAGGCGGTGTCGGATCTGGCGTCAACGAATGACCCGACCATCGGCCTCATCAATGGCGCGGCGGACGTGGAATTGACCGTGGATCCCTATTATCCCAAGACGGTGCCGACGGTGCCGGCGGGCTTCAGCGGCTATACGATCCACGCCGGCGGTCGCTGCCGCGTGTTTCTCGACGGCCACACGCAATTCATCCGGGACGCCCGGACCCCGCGCTGATCCAAATGATGCGTCCCCAAAAGACCGGCACCTCTCAGCCTCAACTTGAAAGCGAATTGGAATTAACCCATGTTTAACTGATATATGTTTGCCGGAAAACAACGGAATCAGCCGCCCCATCAAACAACCCGACTGCGAAACCTTTGCCGGAGATTCGCCGCCCTGGCGGCGGTGGTCTGGATGGTGAATTCCGCCGCCGGGGAAACGGTGTGGACTTATCACAACAACAATGCCCGCACCGGGGCGAATACGAATGAGACCCGGCTGACCCTGGCGAATGTCAACACCAATACCTTCGGGCGGTTGCTGAAATATGAGGTGGACGGGTACGTTTACACGCAGCCGCTATACCTCCCCGGAGTCAACATTCCCGGGCGGGGAACCCGCAACGTGGTGTATGTGGCCTCGGAGAATGACCGGGTGTATGCATTCGATGCGGACGACAACCATGGCGCGAACGGCGGCCGGCTGTGGGAGGCCGCCCTGGGCGAGGGCATCAACGTGGTCACCAACCATGAATTCGGCGGCCGGTATCACAACAATGTGCTGCAAGACATGCTGCCCCGGGTGGGCATCACCGGCACCCCGGTGATTGACACCAACACCGGCACGCTCCTTGTCGTGGCGCTGACCCGGACGGTGACGACCACGACCAATTACTATCAGCACCTCCACGCCTTGGATCTGGCGACCGGCGCAGAACGACCGGGCAGCCCCGTCCTGATGCGGGCGGCCTATCCCGGCACGGGCGTCGGCAGTTCCAACGGCGTGGTGACATTTGACGCGCGCAACCAGAACCAGCGTTGCGCCCTCACGCTGGCCGGGGGCATTGTTTACGTGGCCTACAGCAGCTATGCGGACACCGATCCCTATCACGGCTGGATCATCGGTTTTGACGCCGCCACGCTGCAACCGCTCACGAATTATGTTTACAACACCACCCCGGACGCCACGACGGCGGCCTTTGGCCCGCACGCCGCCGAAGGCGCGCTGTGGATGGGCGGCAACGGGTTGTGTGTGGATGCGAACACGAACCTGTTTTACGAAGTGGCCAACGGCAGTTTCGACGCCGATGCGGGCGGTCGCGATTACGGGGACAGCTTCATGCGCCTCACCACGGCCGGCGGGCTGGCGGTGGCGGACTATTTCACCCCCTTCAACCAAGCCGCCATGCAGGCATCCGATTCCGATCTGGGGTCGGGCGGACCGGTGCTGCTGCCGGACGACGCGGGCAGCGCGGCGCATCCGCACTTGATCGTGGGCGGCGGCAAAGAAGGCCGCGTGTATCTGGTGGACCGTGATCACATGGGGCACTACAACCCCACCAATAACCAGCAGATTGTGGAGTCCTTCGCCGCCGACGCCGGCAGTTTTTTCAGCACCCCGGCCTATTTCAATCACACCCTGTATTATCAGGGCGTTCGCGGGGTGATGAAGGCGTTTGCCGTGAGCAACGGTTACATCAACCCGACGCCCCTTTCCGCCTCCCCGACCAGTTTCAGCGGTTTTGGCACCACCCCCTCCGTTTCGGCCAATGGCGTGCAGGACGCGATTGTCTGGGCGATCCAGTCGGATGGCGCCACCCGGGGCGGGCCGGCCATCCTGCATGCTTACAATGCCACCAATCTGGCACAGGAACTTTACAACAGCCGCGAGCTGGCCGGGCGGGACAATCCCGGCAACGCCGTCAAAATGACCGTGCCCACCATCGCGGATGGCCGGGTGTTTGTGGGCACCCAGGATGGACTGGCGATTTTCGGCCTGGGCGTCTTTCTCCCCAAGCCGGTGATCACGCCGTTGGGCGGCGACTTTGCCAATGCGGTGACGGTGACCCTGGCGGAGGATGCCCCCGGCGTTTCCCTTTATTACACGCTGGATGACACCACGCCCACCGCCGACTCGACCCGCTATACGGGGCCGTTTGCCATCACCAACACCGCCAACCTCAAGGTGGTCGCCCTCAAACCGGGGGCCGTGGACAGTGGGGTGGCCACCGCCGCCTTTAACAACACCGCCGCCGCCGGCCATGGCGGCGGCCTGACTGGTGAATATTGGGCGGGGGGAGCCAACCCGGACGCCCCGGCCACCCTCACGCGCACGGACCCCGAGGTGGACGCCAACGGGAGCGATGCCGGACCCGGAACCAACCATTTCTCGGCGCGCTGGAGCGGCGCCGTGCAGGCCCAATACAGCGAATCATATACGTTCACCACCATCACCCGCGGCGGCGTGCGCCTGCGCCTGAATGGCCGGCTCCTCATTGACGACTGGACCGACCACCCCGACCCGGCCACCAATCACGGCACCCTCCCCCTCGCGGCGCAGCAGCTATATAACGTCCAAATGGACTATCTCCCGGGGAATGGGGAGGCCCTGGCGCAATTAGGGTGGAGCAGTCCCTCCACGGCCTTTGAACTCATCCCCCGGACCCAGCTTTATCCGGCGGTCAACCCGCCGCCGACCGTCACCCTCGTGCGACCGGCGGGGGGCGCCACGTATTCCGGCACCGCCAGTGTGACCCTCGGTGCCGAGACCGGAACGCCGCACAATACCATTGGGAAAGTGGATTTTTATGCCAATGACCGCCGGCTCGGCACGTTGAGCAACAGTATTTATGCGCCGGTTTATGCCCTGACCGGCACCGGTTTTTCCGCCGGCGATTACACCCTGGCCGCCGTGGCCACCGATGGCAGCGGACTGGCCGCCACCTCCGCGCCCGTCCGCATCACCATCACCCCCGGCAGCGGACGCCCCTACGGCCTGACCAGCAACCGCCCCGTGCGCCCGTTTCTGAATTTGCCCACCACCGCCAATGACCCGCTGCCGCCGCTGCTCTCCGCCACCGGAATCTTCGCCGACACGGCCAGCCGCACCCCGGCCGGCGGACTGATCCCCTACGGACTCAACCTGCCCATGTGGTCGGACGGCGCCGTCGCCAGCGGCTGGCTGGCCGTGCCGAACCCGGGCGGCCCGCCCACCCCGGACGTCCAACTGCGGCTTCATCCCACCAACTCCTGGACGTTCCCGGCCGGCACGGTATTTGTAAAAAATCTGGATATGATCGTGGATGAAAGAGATACAAATACTCCCCGGCGGCGTTTGGAAACCCAGGTGCTGGTGCGCGACCTCAATGGGGCGGTCTATGGCGCGACCTACAAATGGCGGGCGGACAACCGCGAAGCCGACCTGCTCACCACCGCCCTGACCGAAGATCTGTTCATCACCAATGCCACCGGCATTCGCACCCAGACCTGGTATTACGCCAGCCCGGCGGACTGCCTGACCTGCCACACCCCGGCGGCTGGTTTCATCCTGGGCGTCAACACGCGACAGCTCAACGGGGATTTCACCTATCCCGCCACCGGGGTGACGGATAACCAAATCCGCACCCTGAACCGGCTGGGGCTCTTCAGCCCGGCCATCAATGAGGCGGACATTGCCGCCTACCCCAAACTCTCCCCGCCCACCGCGAAGGGGGTTTCGTTGGATGAACGCGCCCGCTCCTATCTGGACGCCAACTGTGCGCAATGCCATCGTCCGGGCGGCGCGGCGAATTTTGACGCGCGTTACGACACCCCGCCGGCGAATCAGCACTTGGTCAACGCCCCGGCGGGCGTCTCGCTGGGTTACCCCAATGCCGAGATCATCATGCCCGGCGACATCTGGCGCTCCGTGCTGCACGACCGCCTGGCCACCAACGCCCCCACCATCCGCATGCCGCCCCTGGGCCGCAACCGGATTGACGCCCAGGCCGTGCAACTGATCCGCGATTGGATCACCAGCCTGCCCAAACCGGCGGCGCAGTAATCATTCTGAGATTGAGGGTTCCTCGTTGTTTTCGGTGGAATCCACATGGGCTTGGCTGGTGCGCCGGGACAAGCCAGAGGCGGCAAACTTATGCTCGTATCGGCTGGTTTAACCTTGTTACTTGGGAATTTAACCTGGTTTCTTGGGAATTTAGCCTAGTTTCAATCTCGTTTGCCTGGTTCCGGCAGGGGGCGGCACGGTGGGCGGCCTGAGTTCCCCGGTGAGCCGGGCGGACCCATAGTCTTTGGTTCAACGGCCCCCCCGGGCCGGCGGGGATTCGTCCAATTTTACCGCGATAGATATTCATATATCTGGCCCCCCAGCATACGCATCTTTATACTTTTTGTCAATATTTAAGTAGCAACATACTGCATATTTTACACCGCGCCTGAAATCCCGCCGGAGGGAAGGTAAAGAGCAAGAGTGGTTGTCCACCCCAGAGGTTCATGGGCAGGGTAGGCGTCACCCCTTTCAGCCCGGGTTCGGTCGGCGACACGCTGCGGGTGATCCCCCCCGCGCTCCGGGGGAAAAAATGGCTTGCGGCAACATTGTTCTGCGGGGACTTAAGCTTCCCGTATCCCTCCCCCCAGGGGGCATCCCGCCCTGCCGGGGCGCGCCCGTTCCACCCACCAAAAACATTCGCCGGCCATGAACCCGTTGGTTCCATGGCCGGCGAATGATGATCCAAGTTGGCCGCCCGTTGGGCCGCCTATTGTGACAGCAAGTAGAACTCGCCGGGGCCGGCGGGATTCACAATGTTGGTGGACAGGTTGAGGTTGCCGCCACCGTTAAAGGTGTTCGTCAGCACCGGCGTCCATTGCGCCGGCGGCAGCAACAGATTGGTGCTCTGCAAGAGGACAAACGTACCGTTCGGAGCGCCATTGATCGCGGTGAGGGTCAGCGTCGTTCCATTCACGCTGATACCCGTGAATTGCGGGTGGCCCAGCACCACCTGGCCGCCACTCAAGGTGGCGGAGCCGATGTGGAAGCCCGGACTCCCACCGTAAACCGCCGTTATCGTATAAGTTCCGGTCGGCAAGGTCGTCGGCAGGGCCAGACTGGTGGCACTCCCCCCCACCAGCGTCACGGCGGCGCCGAAGTCGGACCCGTTGAGTTCAAATTGCACCGTGCCCGTGGGCGTCACGCCCGAACCGGCTGAACCATCGGTCACCGTGGCCGTCAACGTCACCCCGGCCTGCCCATGCAGTGACGGGTTGGCCGAGGAAACCACCGTCACGATGCTGCCGGCCGGATTGATCGTCTGCGTGAGCGTGTTCGTCGAACCCGTGAACGCCGCGCTCCCGGTGTAAGCCGCCGTCACCGTATAACCGGCCACCGGCAGGCTGACGGGAAGCACCGGACTGCCGGCGTTGCCACCGGCAAGCGTCACCGCCGCGCCAAAGGCCACCCCGTTCGTCAGGAATTGCACCGTGCCGTCGGGCACTCCGCCCGAACCGGCCGAAAGGTTGCTCACCGTGACCGTAAAGGTCACGTTGCTCTGTCCATACACCGACGGATTGGCGGAGGAATTCAACGCGAGGCTGCTGCCCGCCGGATTGATCGTCTGGCTGAGCGTATTGGTCACCCCCGTGAAGGCGGCGCTGCCGCTGTAAGCCGCAGTCACCGTATAACCGGCCACCGCCTGGGTCACCGGCAGGGCCGGACTCGTGGCCACGCCACCGGCGAGGGTCACCGCCCCGCCAAAGGCCACCCCGTTGAGTTCGAACTGCACCGTGCCGGCGGGCGTCCCGCTCGAACCGGCCGAACTGTCACTCACCGTGGCCGTGAAGGTCACGTTGCTCTGGCCATACACCGAAGGATTGGCCGCGGAGGTCAAGCCCAGCGCGCTGCCGGCCTGATTGACCGTCTGCGCGAGCGTATTCGTTGCCGGCACGTAAGCCGCATCGCCACTGTAAACCGCCGTCAGGGTGTAACCCCCGGGCAACAGGGTCACCGGGAGCGCCGGGCTGTCGGCACCGCCATTGGCCAGACTCACCGCGCCGCCAAAGGCCACCCCGTTGGTCGCAAATTGCACCGTGCCGGTGGGCGTCCCCCGCAGACCCGACGCCGTCAGCGTGAAGCCCACGCCGGCCTGGCCATACACCGAGGGGTTGGCCGAGGAAACCAGCGCCACGGTGGCGCTCACCTCCGGCAGCACCAGGTTGAACACCGCGCCTTCGCCGGCACTGCCGCCGAGTTCCGCCGTGCCATACACCGTGTTACCCAGCAAGACCAGGCCCGCCTCGGGATAAGCCCCGTCGGCGCCGCCCGCAAAACTATACAGGGCGGTGAAGTCCGTGCCATTCGTGTTGAGGGTGAAGATCGTGCCGTAGCCAAACACCCCGCCACCGTTCGCCGTCCCGAACAGCGTGTTGCCGGACAGGATCAGCGCGGCCTCCGGATTGGCGCCGTCACTGCCATTCGCAAAGCTATATAGATTGGTGAAGGCCGCCCCGTCCGGGTTGATGGCGAACACCGAGCCATAGCCGTAAACGCCCCCGGCGTTGGCCGTGCCATACAGCACGCCGTCCGACAGCAGCAAGGCCGCCAGCGGATTCGCCCCGTCCGTGTTGGCCACTTCCGGCCCCGCCGTGGCCGTGAAGCTGTATAACCGGGTGAAGCCCGTGCCATCAGTATTGATGGCAAAGATCGCCCCGGTGTTATTGGTGCCACCGGCCGTGGTCGTGCCATACAGGACACCACCCGAGACCAGCAAGCCCGCCTGCGGATAACCGCCGTCGCTTCCGCCGGTGAAACTATAAAGGTTGGTGAACCCGGTGCCATCGGTGTTGATGGCGAACACCGTGCCGTAGCCGTAAACACCCCCGCCATAGGTCGTGCCATACAGGGTGTTGCCGGAAACCACCAGGCTGTCCCGCGGATCCGCGCCATCGCCGTTCGTGGCGTTGGGACCGGTCGTGGCCGAGAAACTATATAGTTTCGTGAAGCCCGTGCCGTTGGTGCTGATCGCGAAGAGCGCCCCGGTGTCGTTGGTGCCCCCGCTGGAGGTCGTCCCATACAGGATGCCGCCCGCGAAAACCAGCGCCGCCTGCGGATTGGCCCCGTCACCGCCGCCGGTGAAGTTATACAGATTGGTGAAACTCGTGCCGTCATCATTAATGGCGAACACCGTGCCTTTGCCCGCACTGCCGCCGCCATCCGTCGTCCCATACAGCCGGTCGCCGACCACGGTCCCATAGGGATAAGCCCCGTCGCCATTGGTGCCGTTCGGACCCGAGATCTCACTGAAACCATACACCGACTCCGCCGCATGATTCACGGTTTGCCCGCCGCTCAGCGTGCCGCCGGCCGCGTCGAAGTTGGTGTCCCCGCTGTAGGCCGCCGTCACCGCATAGGTGCCCACCGGCAGGCCCGCCGGCAGCAGGATGCTGCTGGCGCTGCCACTCGCAAGCGTCACGCTCGCGCCAAAATCCACCCCGTTCGTCGCAAACTGCACGGTCCCCGTCGGCACCCCGCCGGAACCGACCGAGCCATCCGTGACCGTCGCCGTGAACGTCACGCCGCCCTGGCCATACACGGACGGATTAAGTGCTGAAACCACGACCACCGCGCTGTTCGCCAGGGTGATGGCGCCCGTCAGCGCCGGCTGCGACAACGTATAATTCGTGTAATCCCCGCCCGCCAGACTCAGCCCGGTCACCGTCACCGGCACCGCCAGGCCCGCGTTCGTGGCCGTGAACGTCGCCCCATAACCGTTGGTCACCAGGCCCACACTGCCGGTGTCCGCCGCCAGCACGCCGGCCAGCACCACGTCGTTGGTGACCAACGTCGCGGCCTCCGGCGGCACCAGCGTGCCATAAACCACCGGCGCCACCGTCAGCCCGGACGCCACCGTCACCGGCGCCGGCGTGATGGTGTTCGTGAACAGCGGCTGCGTCAGCGTGTAATTCGTGGCATCCCCGCCCGTCAGCGTCAGGCCGCTCACCGTCACCGTGATGTTCGAGGTGGCGTTGACCGTGACAAAGGCGGCCGCATAACCGTTGGTGGCCAGCGTCACGTGTGCGCCATCCCCGCCCAACAAGCCCGCCAGCACCACCGGGTTGGTGATGCTCAGGCTCGCCGTATTCGTGCCGTCATAAACCTTGTCCAGCGCCGTCAGGCCTGAAACCACCGTCACCCCGCCCAGCGGCGTGATATTCGCGGTCGTCGTGACCGTGTTCGTGGACAACACGTAATCGGCCGCCGAAGCCCCGCTCAGGCTCAGTCCGGTGACCGTCACCAGCTTGCCCGTGCCGACATTCGCGTCCGCATAGGTCGCGGTCCCGCTTTCACCCAGATGAACTGTGTGGAAGGTGTCACCGGCGACAAAACCGGACAACCGGCGGCCCGTGATCGCCGCCGCCGTCGTGCCGTCATAGGGTTTGGTGCTTTGCACGGTCACACTCGGCGTCAACGTCGCCTGGATGATCGTCTGCGTGAAGTTGGCGGACTGGTTCGTGGCATAGAGATTATCCCCGCTGTAAGCCGCCGCCACCGTATAACTGTTGGGTGCCAGCGTGACCGGCAGGGTGCGGCTGACGGCGCTGCCATTCGCGAGCGTCACCAACGGACCGAAGCCGACCCCGTTGGTCAGGAATTGCACCGTACCCGTGGGCGTTCCCACCGGGCCGGCCACCGTCGCCGTAAAGGTGACGTTCGTCTGCCCGTAGAGCGAGGTCGGCGAGGAGGAGACCACCGTCGTGGCCGCCGCCACGTGTTGCACCGTCTGGCCGTTGCCCAGCGTTCCGCTGCCCGCACTGAAATTCGCGTCCCCGGTGTAAGTCGCCGACACCACGTAATTGCCGGGCGTGTCACTGATCGGCAGCGCGCCACTGCTGGCGCTGCCATGGGACAGCGTCAGTGCGCTGCCGAAGTTCACCCCGTTGATCGTGAATCGCACCTTGCCCGTGGGGATGCCGCCCGCCCCCGCCAGACTGTTCGTCACCGTCACCGTGAACGTCACCCGGTCCTGCTCATACACCGAGGGATTCGTCGAGGAAACCACCACCACGGCGCTGCCGGCTTGATTGATGGTCTGCGTCAACAAGTTCGACGAACCCACATAGTAGGCGTTGCCACTGTAAACCGCCGTCACCAGGTAGGTGTTCGTCGGCAGGCCGGCCGGCAGCGCCAGGCTGGTGGCCAGACCATTCGTCAACAGCACTGCACTGCTGAAGGCCACCGCGTTCGTGTAAAATTGCACCGTGCCGCCATTGGCCACCCCGTTCACCCCGGCCGAAATGTTCGTCACCGTCGCCGTGAACGTCACGTTGCTCTGCCCATATACGGACGGATTGGCCGCCGAAGTCAACGCCAGGCCGCTGCTCGCCGGACCCACCGTCTGCGTCAGCGAGTTCGACGAAGCCGTGTAGTTCGCGTCGCCACTATACACCGCCTGCACCGTGTAGGCCCCCGCCAGCAAATACGGCGGCCAGGCGATGCTCACCGCGTGTCCGGCCGTGAGCCCCACCGCGCCGCCAAACGCCACCGTGTTCGTGTAAAATTGCACCGTGCCGCCCCGCGGCGTCCCGCCCGCCAGCGGCGAACTGCTCGCCACCGTCGCCGTGAACGTCACATTGCTCTGCCCGTTCGCCGACGTGGGCGACGAGGAAACCAACGCCAGACTGCTGGCCGCCGGGGCGACCGTTTGCGTCAGCGTGTTCGTCACCCCCAGATAATTCGCATCCCCGCTGTAAACCGCCTTCACCGCATAAGTGGTGGCCGGCAGATACGGCGGCAACACCCCGCTGGTCGCGCCGCCGCTGACGAGGTTCACCGGGGCGCCAAACGCCACCGTGTTCGTGTAAAATTGCACCGTCCCCTGCCGCGGCACCCCGCTGGCCCACGCCGCGCTGTTCGTCACGCTCACGGTGAACGTCACGTTGCTCTGGCCAAACACCGACGGATTAGACGCCGACACCAGCGTCGCCCCGCTGCTCGCCTGGCTCACCGTCTGCGTCAGCGTGCCGCTCGAACCCTCAAAGTTCGCATCCCCGGTGTAGGCCGCCGCCACCGTGTAGCTCCCCACCGGCAGATACGCCGGCAACACCGCGCTGCTCGCGCTGCCGCTGACCAGGCTCACCGGCGACCCAAACGCCACCGTGTTCGTGTAAAATTGCACCGTCCCGGTCCGGGGCGTCCCGCTCGAATTCACTGAACTGTCCGCCACCGTCGCCGAGAACGTCACGTTGCTCTGCCCAAACACCGAGGTCAGCGAGGACGAAGTCACCGTCGTGCTGCTGGCGGCCAGGTTCACCACCTGCCCGCCGTTCAAGGTGCCCGTGCTGGGATTGAAGTTGGTGCTCCCGCTGTAAACCGCCGTCACCACGTAGGTGCCCGTCGGCAGATACTTCCGCAAGTTCCCGCTCGTGGCGCTGCCCCCGCTGAGGGCCACCGCGCTCCCAAAAATCGTCCCGTTGATTTCAAATTGCACCGTCCCCGTCGGCGTCCCCGTCGAACCTTCCGTCGCGTTCGTCACCACCGCCGTGAACGCCACCCCGCTCTGCCCGAAGACCGAGGGATCCGTCGAGGAAACCGCCACCCCGCTGTTCGCCAGCGTAATGGTTCCCTCCAGGGCGGGCTGGGTCAGCGTGTAATTCGTGTAATCTCCGCCCGTCAGCGTCAACCCACCGACCGTCACGGCCACCTCCGCGTTCGCGTTGGTGTCCGCGTAGGTCGCCGCATACCCGTTGGTGGACAAGGCCACGCTGCCCGTGTCCGGCCCGATCAGGCCGGTCAGCACCACGTTGTTCGAGTCCAGCGTCGCCGCCGAACCCGTCAACGTCCCGTAGATCACCGAATCCACCGACAACCCCGACGTGATCGTCACCGTCGCCGGGTTGATCGCGTTCGTGAACAGCGGCTGCGTCAGGCTGTAATTCGTGTAGTCCCCGCCCGTCAGCGTCAATCCGCTCACCGTCACCGGGATATTCGTCCCCTCGTTGGCCGTCGCAAACGTCGCCGCATACCCGTTGGTGGACAACGTCACACTGGCGTCATCCCCGTTGGTCAGGCCCGCCAGCACCACCGGGTTGGTGATCGCCAGGCTCGCCGTGTTCGTCCCGTCATAAAATTTGTCCAAGCCCGTCACCCCGGACACGATCGTCACC
>Ga0302278_10000396_pt1 | contig 56869 bp, 42 predicted proteins | sample III_Bog_N3_2_FD_194543 | JGI IMG/M metagenome (GOLD analysis project Ga0302278, IMG submission 194543) | Peat permafrost microbial communities from Stordalen Mire near Abisko, Sweden - III_Bog_N3_2 | ecosystem: Environmental > Terrestrial > Soil > Wetlands > Peat | place: Sweden: Abisko...
CCCCCCACCCCAAATTCGTCAAAAAATCGAAGGTAGATTCCGCTTAACTGATTCCGATTCAATGAGTTACAAAAACAACCTGTTTACCTATCGGTAAACACAAACCCCCATTTTCAGGCAAAAAACGCCAAAAACACCATCGAAACTGGCACTTTGGAGCAAGAAATGGCACTTTTCGCACATCGAACTTCGCCTACCCAAACCATCCCAGCGTGCTCTGTTTTTCACCTCGATTCGACCCTCAAAAGCATCTCCCTCACAAGGTCAAGAGCTTGTGCTTCCAAATGCGTCTGCTGGCGGCAGGGGCAAAAGCGGTTCCGGGCGGATGCGCGTCTATACTTAAGACTGGTCTGAAGAAGACGGGATTTGAGGGGACATGCTGCCTTATCTGCACATTTGGCACCTGCAGTTGCCAACATTCGGGTTGATGCTCTGGCTGGCCGCGGTGGCTGCGGCGTTTGTGATGGACCGGAACTTCAAGCGGGCCGGGGTTGAGGCTGATGCCGTGGGCATGGTGGCGGTGACCGCGCTGCTGGGCATCGTGGGCGCAAAGTTATGGCACGTGATCGATACCCCCGCTGAGTTCCGGGAATATGGCTGGCGGGTTCTGTGGGATTCGGCTGGATTTGCCTGGTTTGGCGGGCTGGTTATGGGCATCGCGGCACTGCTCTTTCAAGGGTGGTGGGCGAAGATCGGCATGTTGAAAACACTCGACCTGGCGGCCCCGTCAGCGGCGATTGGCTACGGCATTGGGCGAATTGGATGCTTCCTTTCCGGGGACGGATGCTATGGGATTCCGACCAAGCTGCCCTGGGGCATGGCCTTCCCGCATGGGATTGAGCCGGTGTTTGTGCCGGTACATCCAACGCCGCTTTACGAACTGGGGGCGGGGCTTGCGATCGGTTGGTGGCTGTGGAACCGCGGAGGCAAACTTCACGGCATTGGAGCCATTGTGGGCCAATACCTGGTGCTCAGTGGAACAGCTCGCTTCTTGGTTGAATTTTTGCGTCGCAACCCAAAGATTCTTTGGGGTTTGTCGAATGCGCAAGTGGCAAGCCTTGGGTCTGTTGTTGCCGGGGCAGGGCTCATTTGGTGGGCGGCAACGCGGCCTGCGATTGAACCGGAAGAGGCTGCTGCGGCTGTGGGAAAAGCAGCCTGATCTCTGTCTGCCGCCTTTGGATGTGTGCAGCTTCTGACGCGGGAGAGGTGTGGAAGCGATGCGACCCCGCCCGGTTTTGCTTTCTCTGACATTGTTGATGGTGACGGTTGCGGCAGGGCTCGCGATTCGCTTTGCGCGGATTGGGCTACCGGCGGTCCTGGTGAAATATGGCGGGTCAGTGCTTTGGGCGCCGATGGTCGATTGGGTGTGCTCTTCGTTGCTGCCGAGATTGAGCTTCCAACGGGCTGCCATGCTGGCGGGAATTGTCGCGACTGGAGTGGAGTTCTTCAAGCTGATCCATGTGCCGTGGCTGGATGCTTTCCGGCTGACGTTGCCGGACATTCTGCTGCTCGGGCGAATCTTTTCCGGCTGGGACATCCTTGTGTACTGGGTGGCCATCGGAGTGGGTGCGCTGCTGGATGCGCGAGTGCGCGCGGCTGCTCAGTCTACAGCCGCCGGATAAACGCCATCGCCTCTGCTAGTTGGGGGAATTGTGCCTCCTCGGCCTTGAAAGCTGCCGAGTGTACGCAGCGCCGCAATCCGCGCATCTTCACCGGATGCTTCAGGTGCAGCATCTCGTGGTAAAGCAGATACTCGATTGCGTAGCGCGGGCTGGACGGCCGGTCGAACACCCGGCTGACCACAATCGTATTGTGGGCGGCGTCGTAGTGCCCCAGCGAGCGCTTCGCGTGGTGCTCGCTCCAGGTGAGGTTGGGTCGGCCGAGAAGTCCGCTGAAGAAGCGCACATTGAGTGTCTCAAACACCTCATCCAGATTGTAGAACCGGCCTTCGGGGCCGAAAAAGCGCTTGGAACCGCGCGCGTGGCGGATGAGCTCGGTTTGGCGGGTTACGGCGGCCGAGGAGGCAAAGCGCTTGTAGCGGGCATTTTGAGCTGGCTCGATGGGCTTTTTGTAGAGCTTGGCGATCAAGATGTGGGCGATCGCGTGGATGACGGATTCCGGGGCGCCTTCGAGGAGATCGCTGAGGCTGACATGGATTTCGCCTTCGCGCAGGCGGATGGTGGTGTTGAGCGACGTAAAACGGCGAAAACGTACCGTGATGGGCGGCATGGGCGCGCGCGGGCGGAGGGCACGGTATTCTTCCTGAAAAATTGGGGCGAAATCGGGGGGCACGGCTGGTATCAGCTTACACCTGCGGTGGGCAGACGCGGCTTGCGGCATTGCATGAAGCAGGCGGCGCTTGAGTGCCAAAATGGCTGTTCGTTCCCACCCTCGCGCTGGAAACACGCGCGAGGATGGGAACTCCTCGGAAGAGGATTGAGGAAGATACCTGTGGGCTATTTGCCCGCCAGCACCGCTTCGTAATACCGCACATACTGCGGCACCACCAGCGTTGCGCAAAATCGCGACTGCGCCGTCTTTCGCCCCGCTTCTCGCATGGCTTGGTGACGGTCGCGATCCTTCAGCAGACCCACCGCTCCAGCGGCCATGCCATCCACATCACCCACTGCATACAGCAACCCGGTCAAGCCATCGTCAATCAACTCCGGCACGCCGCCCACGCGGGTGGCAATCGACGGCACCTTGCAGGCCATGGCTTCCAGCGCCGCCAGGCCAAACGACTCCAGTTCGCTGGGCATCAGCATCAGATCGGCCAGCGGCAGCAGTTCGTTTACCATCTCCTGCTTGCCCAGAAAGTGAACCTTCTCATGGATATGCAGGTCGCGCGCCAGCCACTCCGCCGCGGAACGCTCCGGTCCGTCACCCACCAATACCAGTTGCGCCGGCACTTGCCGCACCACCTGTGCAAACACCTTAACCACGTCGACTACGCGCTTTACGGGGCGGAAGTTCGAGAGATGCATGAGGATTGCTTCGTCCGGTCGCGCCAGGCGGCGTCGGGCTTCGGCTCGCTTTTTCTCATCGGTGATCGGAGTGTACACATCGCAATTTACAAAATTCGGAACCACCTCAATGCCCCGAGTCACGCCGAAATCCTGCACCGTCTTATCCTTCAGATAGCTGGAAATGCTGGTGACGCCGTCGCTCTCCTGGATAGCGTAGCGCGTGATCGGCAGGTAGCTGCGGTCAAGGCCCACCAGCGTAATGTCCGTCCCGTGCAGGGTGGTCACGAAGGGTAGCCGCATGCCGCGCACAGCCAGCATCTGCCGAGCCAGCAACGCGCTCACGGAGTTGGGAATGGCATAGTGCACATGCAGCAGGTCGAGGCCACAGAACTCCGCCACTTCGGCCATGCGCGAGGCGAGCGCCAGGTCGTAGGGGGGAAATTCAAAGAGCGGATAGCTTGAGACCGGAACCTCGTGGTAGAAGATGCCCTGGTCACGGCCGGTTAGGCGGAAGGGCTGCGAATAGGAGATGAAGTGCACTTCGTGGCCGAGCGCAGCCAATTCGATTCCGAGTTCGGTGGCCACCACACCCGAGCCGCCGTAGGTGGGATAGCAGGTGATGCCGATACGCATGAGGTGCTCCCTAGTAGATTCCGGGAATGAGGCGCTTGGTGGTCCTGCTATAAGACGCATACTGTGCGCCAAAAGCTTCGTTCAAGGCGGCCTCTTCCACGTGAATTCTATAGAGCAGGGCGGCCGTTGTCGGCAGAACCACCACCGCCGCGCCAAACCAGTTGCGCTGAATCATCGCGATCGCGACAAAACACACCACCATTCCCGAGTAGGAAGGATGGCGGACGAGGCGATAGAGGCCTTTTTGATAGAGGGTCTGCGTATCGCGGATGGCGACGTTGACGCTGAACGCCTTGCCCAGCGACAGGATGGCGGTCCAACGAAGGATGAGGCCGGCAATCATGATCGCCATAGCTGTGTAGATGAGCGGGAGGCCGCCGTGAAACTTGGCTTCGGGGAAGCGATCGTCGATGTATCCAGCTCCAAACATGCATGCGACGATTGTGATCCAGAGGATGGCCATGGAGCCGCGGTCCTGGATTTTGCCGCCGCCTTTGCGGGTGCGGGTGACGATGACCAGGGCTACTTCACCGGCGGTCCAGCCATAAATCAGGATGTGCCATATCAGGGAGATGCTCATCGGGCCTCCGCAACACAAGAAGGAGGCTGACATGGCTGTCTCGCCCCGCTTGGATAGCATACGGGAATCAGTGGATGGGAGTTCCCTCGTCGGCAATCGCAGCAAAGCTTACCAGCTTTGCGCCCTGGGTAACCCGGCCACCCAGCAGGGCCTGGCGCTCAATCTCCCGCGATTCTTTGAGCCGGGTAGTCACACCAGCCAGGTCTGCGTCGTTGTAGCCCGGATGCGTGACCAACTCCCAGGTCCCATCGGGCATATTGCGGAACATGGAAGCGATCGTCTCCGCGTTCAGACTTCCAGTAGCCAAAATGCCAGGCGAACCATCGGTGGTCCTAAACCCTTCTTTCCGCACCGTGCGCTGAAAGGCAGGTTCAAGCCGGTGCAGCAGGTTAACTTCAATGCGCCGGGCGAGCGGCGCGGCGGGAGTGGCGCGGCGGCTCCAGAGAGGCTCAAAGGGGTTGCGGATGGTATAGATTCCAGCTGCCTGGGCGGCCTGGAGCAAGGGGCGCAGCACTGCTGGGAGCATGTGGGTGTGCTTGTGGGTGTCGATGTGTGTGAGGCGCAGGCCTCGCTGGGTGAGGCTGGTGATTTGGGCTGTGGCTTCGCGCTCAATGTCGCTGCGATGAATGCGCCCCATGAGCGAGAGGCGCAGGAATGTGGTGAGTTTCCGATGGAACTGCCCGGTTTGGGGGTCGATGAGGGTTGGAATGCTGGAGGGGGGAAGCAGCGGAGTGCCGTCGACCAGAACAACGTGGCAACCGACGCCAAGCCTGGGGGCATTTTGCGCATACGCGATTGCATCGTCAGTCGCGGCGGCGTTGGCCATGAGCGTGGCGCTGGTGAGAATGCCGGCCTGGTTGAGCTCGAAGATGGCGCGATTTACTCCCAGCGTCAGGCCAAAGTCGTCCGCGTTGACAATGATTCGCCGCACCGCCCAGTTTATCAACCACGGCTGTTTTGGGTGAGCGCATGATCGCTGGTATCATGAATGCAGGGAGAAGCTTGTCCCTCCGCCAACTGTGGGCGGTTAGCTCAGTTGGTTAGAGCGCCTGCCTTACAAGCAGGATGTCGGGGGTTCGAGTCCCTCACTGCCCACCAAAAACAATCGATTAAGAGTCTGCCCATCCGTTGATTGCTTGCGGCGTTTGCGGGCTAGCGGGTCATCAGGTCGTAGACTTCGCGTTCGATTGCGGAGATTGCGATGGGGGTCAAACCCTGGGCTTTCAGTTGTGTGTTCAGGGCTGCCAGCGGCCCGGTTTTGATCGCGGCCCATTGCTGGATGCGCTGCCGAGATGCGATGCGCGCCTCGGCATAAACTGCCAGTGCCTGCGTCGGAGTGGTCCGATCGGCGCTTTCGGACATGTTCAGGCTGGCGGTGTACTCCTGGTTGGCTGCGTCGAGGCCTGGCGTCGCGCCAACGGAACCGTCTGTCAAAGCATCGATGGATCTGGCGAGGTTTTTAGCATTGGTTGCTATCTCGTTGTCGGGACTGGCCGCAATGATTGTGTTGAGTTGTTCGCGGACTGGGCCGATCTCCGCAAGGGCGCGACGGCACTTGAGAGAATCGCCAAAAATCGCATACGACTGCTGGAATTTCTGATCGAAGTCGACTTGCGTGGCAGGGGAGCGTGGATCCTTCTTGACGACGAGCGCCTGGGGCGGGAGTGGCTTTCCGTCCACTTCAAGTTGAACGGAGTAGGCTCCCGGAGCGACCCGTGGACCGCGTGGGATGTCGCCCTCTCCATCGTCGGGTTGATCGTCGTCGGCCACGCCGGAACTTCCCCAGGCGAGGTTCCACACAATGCGATGCACGCCAGCCGAGGTCGCAATTTGCTGGGGCTTGGGGAACCAGCGCTCGGCGATGGGAAGTGAAACGTGGTCTGCCTCATGCCCTTTGCCGGAGGTAATCTGCTGCACGAGTTTCTGGTGCGCGTCGTAGATTTTTATCGTGACTGAATCGGCATTGGCGGGCAGATAGTAGTCGAGGATTGCGCCGTTGGGTGGGTTTTCAGCGGTTGGCTCCTCGGGCGGCAGGGGAGTGCCGGGGAATCCATCGTTGTCGATGCGCACGGTGCTTTGGGGCTTGTAGAGGAAGGGAGAGGCGCTGGCTGCAAGCCTGGCGACCTGGCGCAGAGGGGTGATGTTATCCAGAATCCAGAAGGAGCGGCCGTGCGTGGCGATGACCAGATCGTCGCCATGCACAACCAGGTCGCGCACCGATGTTACGGGCAGGTTCAGTTGAAGGGGCTGCCACTCGTCTCCGTTGTCAAAGGAGACGTAAACGCCGAATTCGGTACCGGCAAACAGAAGATTGGGCTGCTCGATATCCTGACGGACGGCATTGACGAAGGCGGGTGGGGCGAGGCCGGAGGTGATGGCTTTCCAGGTTTTGCCGTAGTCGCTGGTTCGATAGAGATAGGGGTTCTGGTCGTCCATGCGATGGCGCTCCACGGAGACGTAGGCGACAGCGGCATCAAAGTGCGATGGATCGATGAGCGAGACGCGGCCCCAGGACTGTGTTTCGGACTTCATGGCAGGCGGCGTGACGTTGGCCCAGGCCTTTCCGCCATCGCGCGTGACGGAGAGGATGCCTGTGTCGCTGCCGGTCCAGAGGACATCCTTATCGACGTAGGAAGGCGCGACAGTCGAAAGCGTGCCGTATCCGCGGGCGATGGCATTTGCGGGCGTGGGGGCGTTTTGGCTATCGCCCAGGGTGGGGCGTGTGGATGGATTGCCGCTGGGGGCGACTGTTTCAGTCTGTGCCGGTGCTGTCGTGGAACCGGTTAGATCGGGGCTGATTTCAGTCCAATGCAAACCGCCGTCTGTGGTCTTCAAGACATATTGCGCGCCGAGATAGAGCGAGGTCTTGTCGACGGGAGAGAAGGCGAGCGGGGGTGTCCATGAGTCGCGGTATTTGCGCTTCGCAATGTCTGTCCCGAAGATGGGCACGGGCCAGGGCGTGATGTCCTGGGAAAGGGAGCGTTGCCTGTCCCAGCGAGCGACAGCGCCATAGCTTCCGCTTTCGTAGATGATGTTGGGGTCCTTGGGGTCGATGGCGAGGTAGCCGCTTTCTGTTCCGCCAGCGGGGAACCAGTCGCGGGGCGTGATCTGGTTGTGGTCAGTGCGGCTGAGGACGGCTGCGGCGCCACTGTCCTGCTGAGCGCCGTAGACGGCGTACGGAAAGCGATCGTCAGTGGTTACGTGGTAGAACTGCGCGGTGGGCTGGTTGTACCAGGTTGACCAGGTTTGTCCGTGATTGAGGCTGACGGTTGTTCCCTGGTCGGTTCCGAGTACGAGGTGCGCGCCGTTTTTCGGATCGACCCAAAGCTCGTGGTAGTCGTCGCCGCCGGGCGCGCCGCGAAGTACGGAGACTGTCTTGCCGCCATCGACGGAAACAATGAGCGCGACGTTGGGCATGTAGATTGTGTTGGCGTCGCCGGGGTCAACGGTGATTCGGCTGAAGTACCAGGCGCGGCTGGTGAGCCGGGGGTCGGAGTTGGCGAGGGTCCAGTTGACGCCGCCATCGTTGGAGACGTAGAGGCCGGATTTCTTTGCTTCGATGAGCGCGTAGACCCGCTGTCCATCGGCGCTGACGGCGACACCGGTGCGGCCCCATGGGGAATCGGGAAGTCCATGCGCGGAGCAGGGCTGCCAGGTGTCGCCACCATCAGTGGAGCGATAGATTCCGCTTCCGGCGCCGGCGAGCGGAGCATAGGTACTCCACGGCGGTCGGTGGGCGTTCCACATGGAGGCAAACAGCACGCTGGGCTTTTGAATTGCGATGGTGAGATCGGCTGCTCCGACGTTCGGCCCTTCGTCGAGAGTGTGCTTCCAGGTTGCTCCGCCGTCGGTGGATTTGTAGACGCCGCGCTCCGGATTTGGTCCGTAGGCGTGTCCGAGTGCAGCGACAAAGACTATGTCCGGATTGGCTGGATCGATGGCGATTCTTGCAATCTGTCGGGTATCTTTCAGGCCGGTGTAGACCCAGGTTGCGCCGCCATCGGTTGATTTGTAGACACCTGTACCGGAGGCAAGATCGGAACGGATGTCGGTTTCGCCGGTGCCGACGTAAAGGACGTTTGGGTTGGAAAGGGACACGGCGAGCGCGCCGATGGAGGCAACGGGCTGCTTGTCAAAGATAGGCTTCCAGACGGTGCCGGCATCGGTGGTCTTCCATACGCCGCCATCGACGCTGCCAAAGTAAAAGGTAGTTCCGTCGCCGGGAACACCGGAGACGGCGACGGAGCGACCGGCGCGAAAGGGGCCGATGAGGCGATAGCGCATGTCGTTGTAAAGCTGCGGAGACACGGTTTGCGCAGCTGCGGGAAGCGCGACGAGCAGGCAAGCGAACAAGGTTTTCATTCGAGTCACACGCGTGTAGTTCATTTCGTCTCTCCGAGGCGAGTGCGCCCGTGGTCCGTTGCTTCATGCATCAAGGTCAATGCGGCTGCGGTTGATGTTTAATCCTCGTCGCCGGTGTCGGGCATGCTCTGCGGCTTTTGTTCGAGGTTGATGACGGGCAACTGCGCGCCTTGAAGTTTGCGATTCAGGTCGGGGAGGGATGAGGATTTCAGTTTGTCCCAACGCTCCACTGCCTCTGAAACTTCTTCGCTTGTGTGGCTGGCGGCCTTGATTTGCGCAGCGGTGGGCGCAGCGTCGGCTTGGCCAATCTGCTCATAGATACCGGCGGATTCGCCTGCAACATCATCGAGTCCGGGGACTGCTTCGCCTCCCGTGGGTTTCGCGCCGCCGTTTAAGACGCCGGCTAGTTCCTTGTCGAAAGACTCGATGGCATCTTTGACTGCGAGGGGCGCGGACTTTGCCAGGATTTGCAACTGTTCCTGCGCGGAATGAACTTCAAGTGACGCTGTTGCGCTGCTGGTGACCATGGCGGCTAGCTTGCTTTGCGCGGCGAAGAGGCTTTGCAGTTCGGCTGGCGTGGAGTGGACGCGCGGGTCGATCTTGACGGTGAGGGGAGCAGTGAGGACTTTGCCGGCCGCAATGAGGTGGACGGTGTAGGTTCCGGGCAGCGCGAGCGGGCCTTGCGGGGTACGAGGCGTGTCATGCGGAACGGCAGAGATAGGGTAGGAGTAGTTGGTTGCGGTGGGAGTGGTGTAGCGAATGTCCCAGACCCAGCGGTGCATGCCGGGCGTGCCGGGAAGCGTGGAGGGCATGCGCAGCCAATAGAGCGGGATCAACTGTTTGGATAGCTCGTCCATAGTGGATTCGGGCTTGTCTGTGCTGGAGTATTTGCGCACGACTTTGCCGGTGCCGTCGAGGATTTCGAGAGTCACAGGGCCTGTGATTCCGTTGGGCAGAGCATAGTCAATTACAGCGCCATCGGGGGGATTTTCACCGGCCGGTTCGTCGGGCGGCATAGGCGTGTCCGAATAGGTGCTGCGCCGGACGCGATACGCTGCGCCCGGCTTGAAGAGGTAGGGGGTTGCGTCCGACTTGATGTCGGCAATCTGGCGCAAGGGGGAGATGTCGTCAAGAACCCAGAAGGAGCGGCCGTGCGTTGCGACGATCAGGTCGTTGTCTTTGATGAGCAGGTCACGCATGGAGGTGTGGGGCAGGTTCAGTTGGAGCGGCTGCCAGTGGTCGCCATCGTCGAAGGAAACCCACACAGCTGTTTCAGTGCCGGCGAAGAGCAGGCCCTTGCGGATGGGGTCTTCGCGGACAGTATCGACGGGTGAGTCTTCAGGGAGGCCAGAGGCGATGGACTGCCAGGTTGCTCCGCCGTCTCGGGTGCGGAAGATGTACGGGTGCGGGTCGTCAATGCGGAAGCGGCTGACGGAGACGAATGCGGTGGAGTCGTCGAAGTGCGAGGCGCTGATCTGGGTGACCTTGCTCCATGGGGTGAGGCTGGGCGGGGTGATGTTTTTCCAGTTCGTGCCGTGGTTGCGGGTGACCCACACCTGGCCATCGTCGGTTCCAGCCCAGAGCGTGTTGGGCGATTTGAATGAGGCAGCGAAGGCGTAGATGGCTCCGCGACGACGGGCTGTGTCTTTCTCGGGCAGCGCTTCGAGGGACGCGGGTTGGCCGGAGTGTTCGCGGCTGAGGTCAGGGCTGATGGCAGCCCAGGTGCGGCCGTAGTCCTCTGTATCCCAGAGCACGTTGGTGGCGTAGTAAAGCTCATGGGGGTTGAGAGGCGAGAAGAGGATGGGCTCGGTGCGATCGGCGCGATAGGCGGGGTTGCGCGTTGGGATTGGCGTAACGTTTTGCACCTGGCCGGTGGCCATGTCGTACCTGGATACTTCAGAGCGGCCCGCGCCGAAGACGACCTCCGGATGCAGGGGGTCGGGAGCGACGTAGCCGTACTCGATGACGGCGGCTGGGTGCCACTCGCGCAAGGTGATTTCGCCATCGTTGCCGCGGGTGGAGATGCAGACGGAGCCGCTTTCCTGCTGGCCGGCGCAGACCTGGTAAGGGAATGTGTTGGTAGCGGCGACGTGATAAAGCTGGGCCGTGGGCTGGTTGTACCAGGAACTCCACGTCTGGCCACGGTTGACGCTGACCAGGGCGCCTTGATCGCTGACGAGTAGGATGATGTTGGGGTTCTCGGGGTTGATCCACAGGTTCTGATAGTCGTCGCCACCGGGAGCGCCGCGCAGGCTCACCCAGGTTTTGCCGCCGTCCATGGAACGTTCGGTGACGATGCTGGCGCTGTAGACGACGTCAGGATCTTTGGGATCGACCATGGGGATGGGCAGATCGCCGCCGCCGATTTTGAGCGCGGGTCGGGGGTCGTCAGTGGCCTTGTACCAGTTCTCACCCGCATCGTCAGAGCGGTAGACGCCGAGGCCAGCGCCGGAACCGTATGCGCCTTCGCCCTTGGTGGCAATGGTGGCGTAGAGACGGTTGGGATCGCTGTCCGCGATTGCAACTTGAATATGGACGAGGTTTTCGGGGAGCCCCTTGGTCAGCGGCCTCCATGTGGTTCCGCCGTCAGTGGATTTGAAAAGGCCGCCTCTGGTCCCGTCGTAATCGTTGCCGTCTTCCCAGGGGCCGAGCGTCTCTTCCCAGAGCGAGGCGTAGACGGTGTTTGGGTTCTTGGGGTCAAGGGCAACATCGGCTCCGCCAGTCCGGTCGTCTTTGTAGAGGACCTTGGTCCACGATGCGCCGCCGTCGGTGGAACGGAAGATGCCGCGCTCAGGGTTTGGTCCATACGGATGGCCGAGCACTGCGGCGAAGAGCTTGTTGGGATCATTGGGATCGACGACGAGGGCAGGAATCTGCTGGCCATCGCGCAGGCCCAGGTGCGTCCAGGTCTTGCCGGCGTCGGTGGATTTGTAGATGCCGTTGCCGACGGAGAGGTCGGGGCGATGGAGGCCCTCGCCGCTGGCCGCATAGACAATGTTCGGGTCAGACGGAGCAACGGCGATGGCGCCAATGGACTGCGTGGGCTGGTCGTCGAAGATGGGATTCCAGGTGCGGCCATAGTCATCGCTCTTCCATACACCGCCGTCAACCTGGGCAACGTAAAACACGTTGGGCTGGCTTGAAACCCCTGTTGCTGCGCGCGTGCGGCCTCCGCGAAACGGACCAATCATGCGCCAGTGCATCTGCGGCAAGAGAAGGGGCGCGGAAGATTGAGCGAGCAGTTGGGCCGGGCAGACGGACAGAGATGCGAGCAGACCAAGGCTGAGCAAGCGAAACGAGTTGCTGCGAAGAGAAGAGCGAAGGGAACTCATCTTTCAGGGGGCTCCAGAAGGAACGGCGATGTAAGTCATCTTAGAGCGTGCACTCCATTCCTCACAAATGGTTTGTGCGCCTGGCGGTGTAGGGACCGGCCGTCGGGTCGATTGGGCGTGTGAATTTCAGCATTTGACTTCAAGCCAGGAATGCAGGGGGAGAAAGGAGGTGGGAGACCGGCAGTCGACTTGTGTCAATATGGGTGGTAAGGAGTGCGCATGCGGCTGCGGAACATTCTTGTGTTGGCGACATTCGGCATGGCTGGGGTTCTATCGCAGAGCCAGACTCCTGCGGGATCGCTGCGCGGAGTGGTGGAGGATGGGCACGGGGCGCGCGTTGCGGCGGCGGCGATTGGGGTAAGCCGGAGTGCGTCTTCGCTGCAGCGCACGATGCGCTGCGATAGCCAGGGGAGCTTCCGCATGGACGACCTCAGGCCCGGGACTTATCGCGTGAAGGTGAGTGCAGTTGGGTTTGCGGATGCGGCGGCGGATGTGGTGGTTCCGGTAAGTTCGGTTCGAGACATCACGGTGACTCTCGAGCCGCCGTCGGTGAGTCAGACGGTTACGGTTCAGGCTCAAAGCTCTTCGATTACCAGCGAGCCAATAGACCTGGCAAGCCAGGTGCATCAGAGCGTGGTGAGCAGCGAGGATCTCGAGGCGCTTCCGCTGCCTGCGCGAAGCTTTGCGAACATTGCGTATCTGGCTCCCGGGACAGAGCCTGTTGAGCCATCTGATCCGACCAAGGCGCGCATTACCGCGGTTTCTACCGGGGGTAGCTCTGGACTCAACAACGAGTTATCGGTGGATGGAGCGGACAACTCCGACGATTTCATCGGCGGCTTCCTGCAGAACTTTTCCCCCGACTCAATTGAAGAATTCTCTGTGCGCACGTCGCAGGAAGATGCCGATACCGGCGGAACAACGGCTGGGTCAGTGATGCTGACAACCAAGAGCGGCACCAATGAGTGGCACGGGGATGGGGATTTTTTTGAGCGGTCGGCTGCGCTGAATGCGCGTTTTCCGATCGAGAATCCGGCGCCGAATCCGAAACAGCCGTTTTCAAGGCAGAACTATGTTGGAAGTTTCGGCGGACCGATTGTGAAGGCAAAGCTGTGGTCGTTCACGGCGTTTGAGGGGGTGCGCGAAAACGCAAGCGTAGCCTACAGCGGCGCAAGCACGACCGAGTTTGAGGCGCTGGCAGGGCTGGCTTCAGAGGGTCTAATCCCTGGGGTTTCATCGATTGCGGTACCGGCGAATGTACCGATTCCGTTTCGCGACTTTCTTGGGTTGCAGCGTTTGGACTGGGCTCAGTCAGGCAAGTCGCAATGGTACTTGCGTGGGTCTGCAGACAGTTATACAACGCACAATGGCCTGGTGCAGCAGGGCACACTGCCGTCGACAGGATTGCTTACGCATAACAATTATCTAAGCATGGTGGTGGGCAATGAGTTTGCTTTTACTCCGACGCTGCTGGGACGGATTCTATTCAACGCGAGCGGGCTGCACCTTACGCAAACCCGCAACTCGGACCTGGGGTTTGCGCTGGCATTCCCGTTCAGTTCAACATCGCTGACGGTGTCAGGATTCGAAACATTCGGAGATAACCAATTTGCCACGCCGATTACATTTTTTCCAGCGGAGCGCAACCAAGAGAAGTATCAAGTTCGCTATGACCTGAGCAAAGAGCTTGCGCGGCATGCGATCAAGGTAGGTGTGAATCTGATTCACGAGCCGGTGCTTGGCGGGGCTTTTCCAGGGAACACGGAGACGCTCTACCAGTTTCCCCAGAATCCGACTTACTATCTCAACAACGCGGCACAGTTCACTGCTGACATGATGAACGGCGCTTCGACGACGAACCTCGGCGGCGGATTTGCGCAGAACATTCAGCGACTTGCAATCTATGGGCAGGGCTCCTGGCGCGCGACACAAGGGCTGACGATCAACTACGGACTTCGCTATTCGACGACCTACGGACTGTTCGAGAGTTCTGGGCGCAGCCAGATTGAGAATCCCGGATTGATCACGCTGGCGGCATTGGGGATTTCGCTTGTGAACAGCGCACCGCATGACGATCACAAGCAGATTGCCCCTCGGGTGGGGTTTGCGTTCGCACCAGGAAGGGAAGGGACCACTGTGATTCGTGGCGGATTTGGTCTTTATTTCAACGACCTGGCGCAGACCGGATGGGCCACCGCACTTCAGGCTATGAGCACGCGGGCTGGCACATGCGTTGATCCGGTCGCGAATCCAACGGGCGTAGAGAACGCAGGATGCATTCCTGGCGACTTATCGGGTGGAACTGCAAATCTGATTGATTCGGGGTATAAGACGCCCTATGCGATTCATATCTCAGGTGGGGCGCAACATAGCTTCAATGGCAATTGGTCAGTTAGTGCGGATTATGTTCACGAGCAGGGTAATCACGGTTATCGCGCCTATGGTTTTGGCGGGGGAACGAACCTGTTTTCCCCGCTGCTTGCAGCGAGCGATCCCGAGCAGGCTGCGGTTGTGCCGGATGTCAATGTATTCCACTCGGATAATCGATCGAGTTACAACGGATTATTGGTTCACCTGCAAGGGAATGTGCGGAGGCGTGCTAGCCTGATTGCGAATTACACTTTTTCAAAAGCGCAGACCTGGGGATGCGTGCTGGGCGAACTGTTCGACTATGTGAATGGCGTGTGCGATCCGCTGAACCCGTTTGGCATGGGCGATTATGGACCTTCAGGGGAAGATGTGCGGCATCGGGCAGTGCTTGCTGGGGTGTGGTACGCGCCGGGAGGCTTTGAGGTGAGCGGGCTTTCGCAGGCGGAGAGTGCGCGTCCATTCACGATTACGACAGCGGATAACTCACAGCGCATTGCGATCAACGGTGTCCCGACAGTGTTGGATCAGTTTCGCGGAACTCCTTACATCCAGACGGACATGCGGGTGAGCCGGCCCTGGAGGATTGGGGAGCGATGGACGGCGACTCCATTCATGGAGTTTTTCAACCTGTTCAATCGGAATAATCCCGGCGCAAACTATGTAACCAATATCGCTACGCTGCCGGTGCCGGCTGCGGAGGCAGCAGCGGGGAATATTACCGATCTATGCAACAATGCGGACTGTTCAGCGACGGTGCCGATTACGAGTCCGAATCAGTTGCGACTCGCGGGTGGTGCGCTGGGTGATTTCTTTGGGCCGGGAACGACGGTTGGCACTCCATTTGCGGCGCAAGCCGGCATCAGGGTTGTTTTCTAGTGTGATTTAGTAGTTATCGGGCCAGCCAGCCGCCATCAACCGCGAGGACATGACCACTTATGTAGTCGCTTGCTGAGGAGCAAAGGAAGACGGCTGCGCCTGCGACATCCTGCGGCGATCCCCACCGGGCAGCGGGGATGCGTTCGAGAATCTGACGGTTCCGGGTTTCATTGTCTTGCAAGGCCTGCGTCAATTCAGTGGCCATGTAGCCTGGCGCGATGGCGTTGACCTGAATTCCGCGCGCTGCCCACTCGTTGGCCAGAGCTTTGGTGAGTTGTGCGACACCACCTTTGGCTGCAGCATAGGCGGGCACAGTGATGCCGCCCTGAAAACTAAGCAGTGACGCGATGTTTACGATTTTGCCCGAACCCTGTGAGAGCATGGCACGGCCCGCGGACTGGCATAGGCGAAAGACGCTTGTGAGGTTGGTGGCGAGGACGTCATCCCAGTCAGAGATGGAGTAATCCACGGCGGGCGCGCGCCGGGTGATGCCGGCATTGTTGATGAGGATATCAATGGAGCCGAAGGCGGCGATCGTTGCTTCGACCAGGCGAGGGGCGCTGTCAGGGTGACTCAGGTCGGCAGTGAGGGCAACGGCGCGAACGCCAACAGCGGCAACTTGCTTGATGACATTGCCGGGTACATTGTGTGAAGCATGAAGCGCGACATTCGCACCGGCCTGAGCGAGTGCGAGTGCGATGGCTGCGCCCATTCCACGCGACGAACCGGTGACGAGTGCATTCTTGCCGGTGAGTCGAAAACAGTCAAGGATCACGGATTCTTCTCCTGGAGCATTGGGACGAATTTGGCTAAAGAAGGTCGGAAATGCGGAGAGGGTCCATGTCGCTGTAGTCTTGATTTTCGCCCCCCATGCCCCAGCAGAAGGAGTAACTCGCTGTACCGACTCCGGCGTGGATGGACCACAAGGGCGAGATGGCGACCTGCTTGTTGGCGACGAAGAGATGGCGCGTTTCGTTGGCGGGGCCCATGAGATGGACGACACGCTGATCCGCAGGAAGATCGAAATAGAGATAGACCTCTGAGCGACGCATGTGGATGTGCGGCGGCATTGTGTTCCAGACACTGCCGGAGTGTAGAGCGGTGTAGCCCATGACTAACTGGCAACTAGATACGCCCTCGAGGTGAATGAGCTTCCGGATGGAGCGATGATTGGCTGTCGCGGGGTCGCCGATGGTAAGAGGAACTGTGTCGGCTGCGCGAACCAGTGCGATTGGATGGACGGCGTGCGCAGGATAACTGAGGAGATAAAACTCTGCCGGGTTTTCAGGCGACTTGCTTGAGAACGATATTGATTGATGGCCGCGGCCGATGTAAAGCGCATCGCGATTATCGAGCGCATGAGTCTGGCCATCGACATGGACTGTGCCGGGTGCGCCGATGTTCAAGACGCCGAGTTCGCGGCGGTCGGTGAAGGCGCTTGCGCGTAGTTCGCTGGGGCAGGGAAGTTCCAATGGTTCGGTGAGGGGCATCGCGGAGCCAATGACTGTGCGATCAAGATCGACGTAGACGAGTTGAAGTTGTCCCGGAGAAAAGAGGTCGTCGAGGAGGAAGCTGGAACGGAGTTCCGCGGTGGACATGCGGGTGTAGCGGGTTTCGTCAGCGAGTTGCAGAGTTCTCATGGTATGGCCTGTTATTGGCGATAGGAGCGGGTTCTGGATCCGTAGCGATTAGTTTGAAGGGCTTGGGGGCTGGCCGAGAAAGACCGGTGCAATGTGGCGCCCGAACAGGTTTTCGGTGACATTTCGGGCGATGATTTCACGGTTTGCATCGAGCAGGTCAAGATAGCGAGCGCCGAGTTTAGCAGCTACCTTGAAACCGACATGGAGCAACTGCCGGAAGCTTGGGTTGTAACTCCCTACTTTTGGATTGTGGCGCAGAGTTGCCGTGAATTGCGCGGAGGTCCATGTTGCGACTGCCGCGGGCGCGGGGAGTTTTGCGGGATCGATATCGATTACGGTTGCGTACGGTGCGCAGAGTTCGGTGGCATGGTCAAAGGCCTGCGCGTAGATTTCTTTTGCGAGTTGGAGGCCATCGCCTCCGGATTCTGCGAGTCCGATGACTTCTTCAAGCCATGTGGTGCCGGCGGTTTTGAGATGGACGCCCGTAGAGAACTGATTTATGGCTGCGTAGATGGCAGGGTAGATGGAGAATTTGTCGCTGCCGGAATGGATGCTGAGCTTGAGGTTGGAGGGCAGTCCGTAGGTCGCGACCGCGTGTTGAATGGCGGCGATGTCGAGGGCCATTTCCCTGACGAATTGAGCAACGTCTCCAACGTAGTCGACACCTTTATTGAATCGTCCACTGAACTTTGGAGCGATGGTCTGGATGGGGATTCCTTCGTCGGCAATGGCGGCGAGTATGATGAGCAGTTCGGCCGGGGTTTGCGCGGATTCGGTTTCGTCCATTGAGATTTCCGCGATGAATTCGCCCTTGCCTTTTGCGGTTTCGATACGGCGATAGATTTTGCCGGCTTCGTGGATGGCAAAGAGAAACTTTGCCGCGGTACCGTGAAGCCTTTCGGGCGTGATTTCAGTGGTCCGATCGCTGGCGGTCATGGGGATGGCGCCGAGAAGCTCAGAGTGGGCACGAACAAAGCGGTCGATGGAAGCCTGGGCCGCGGGTTTGCCGATGTAGTCAGCCACGTCGATGGTGTAGAAGTCGCAGGCGGGGAGGAAGCGCTCGACGGTGGTGAGGTTGATGTGGTCGGCATCGCAGAAGTATGGATGCTTCCAGCTCAACTGCGCGACGGCAGCATCGGCAGCCTGGCGCACAGAGGATGGTTCAGAGCCGATGATGGTGTGCTCCCGGTTTGACTTATTCCAGACGGGGATGACGCGGACACCGGCTTCGGCTGCGAGGATGCAGGCTTGCAATTGTGCCTTTGCCTGATGGGCGAATCGGTCGCCGACGCCGATGGAGAATTTGTCGAGCTGTTTCATTGCTTTTCCCTTTGTTCGAGCTACACGTTGTGTGATGGGAAGGAGAGCGAGGCGGAATGCAATGGGCTAAGTCCCGGTCAGGCCTCCTGGACTATTCTTTCACCTTGATGACGAGCGCGCTATAGATTGTGCCGGGGGCAATGATGAGTTGGTGCGGAGTGCCCGCTGGAATGTTGACTACATCTCCGGCGGCGATTGGCTGAGTGGCGCCGTTGAGGATTGCGGAGCCGGTGGTCTCGCCGTTGGCTGCGGTGTGCGCGTTGATTACATCGCCGCCGGTGAGGAGCGTTGCAGAGCCCTCGATAACGATCATCACGTCGTCGAAGTGCGCATGGACTTCAGCAGCCCCGGTTGCAGTTCTTTCAGAGAGTTTGATGGCGTGGGTTCCGCGGTTGCTGAGCGTTGACCCACTGCTGCCGCTCGCTAGGGCTTCTGTTGCCAGCCGGGCAAGTTGGGCGCGGACGGATGCGGCAGGGAAGATTTCCACTTTGCCGTTTGATTGGGCGAGACAAGGAGCGGCGATGATTCCGAGTGTGAGCGCGAGTGCGAGTTTCATTGAGTCCTTGATGTGGTGCGTAATGCTTCTCTGCAGCTGACAGTTGATGGTCATTCGCAAAAACTAAAGACTCTTGCTGTCGATTGTTTCGAGGTTCACGTCCGATGCTGCACGACTCCAGCCAATACGGAGGTCTTTGACATCGTGGAGCGCGAAAGCTCCGTCAGGGGTGCGTGGAGCAGTGACGGCGAAGAAGTCGGCACGCGCTATGTCTTTGAGATAAAACGCAGGTCGTGCATCGGGAGCGGCAGCAGCGATTTCGAGGTGGCTCATCTCAATGTTGTGCACGTGGCGAAGGAAGAATCCGCTAGCAGGCATGGGACCGAACATTCCCGGTTCGGGGTAGTGGTTTTCGAGTTCAGGCGGTTGAATTTGTGCGGTGGATGCAGGTGCTCCGCCGCCTGACTCGATGTAGATGTTGGAGAGTTTCACGTCTTCAATGGAATAACCAGGAATGCCGCTGAGGATGGAACACAGGTTGCTCGGAGCGTTGTGGCAGGTGAGATTGCTGATGAGTATGCGCTTCATTGTTCCGACTTTTGTGGTATCTTTTGGACCGCGTAATCGCGAGCCAAGGCGCATGAAGATGGGGCTGGAGGACAAGTCGCGCATGGTGGTGTTGGTGATTGCGATGTCTTCCATCAGCGCGCCATCGACGGATTCGAGAGCGTAGCCCTGGCAGCCCTCGAAGATGCAATTGGAGATGGTGATGTTAATGAAGCCGCCGTTGGACTCAGTGCCACACTTGATGCGGCCAGTGCGCCATGCGGGGGATTGGTCGGGGAATCGCCTAAAGGTGCCGTCGAGGATTGATCCCAGTTGATAGTCGCCGGTGACCCAGCAATTGGTGATGGTGACATTGCGGGTGGCGCGGGCATAGCCAAGGGCAAAACTGGACTTGGGGCAGATGCCGTCGTCCCACGGAGAGTTGACGGTGCAGTTGGAGACGCGCACATTCTGGCAGCAGTCGATGTCCATACCATCGCGGTCGGTATCGATTTTGAGGTTGTCGATGGTGAGGTTGTCGACGCCGGTGAGCAGGAGGCCAAAGTGGCCGCCTTTGAGGATGGAAAAATCGCGAAGGATGACGTTGTGGCAGTTCTTGAGAGCGATGGCCTTATTGCCTACGCCGGGCTGCTCAGCGACAAACGCGCCGCCCTGGTCCTTCTTCGACCGGCCATCGGAGAGGCCTTTGCCCCAGATGAGGCCGGGGCCGGTGATGCTGATGTCATGGAGGTCTTCGCCCCAGAGCAGCGAGTTGTGCCAGTGGTTGTGTCCGTAGTCTTGATAGGCATCCCATGCTGTTTTTGGTTCGGCGGCATCGTAAACGCCACCGTGGTAGCCGGTCAGGTCACCGGGGAGGGGCGAGTCGGCAGCTACTATGGCGCTGCCCTGAACCAAATGAAGGTGGACATTCGTTTTGAGATGAATAGAGAAGCAGAGGTACGAGCCGGCGGGGAAGTTGACCACGCCGCCGCCTGCGGAGGACGCGGCTTCAATCGCGTCGTTGATTGCTCGGGTATCCAGGGTCTTGCCATCCCCCGCGGCACCGTAATTGCGGACATCGAAGACACCGAGGGAAGGTGTGGGACCGATGCGCATTGCCGACGCGGCGAAGGACACGGCCGGGAGCGCAGCGGTAACGGCGCCAAGGCTTGTGGTGCGAAGAAAGTTGCGGCGCATGGAGTCAAATGTATTCATTCGGACTGTCTCCTCAAATGGGGAAGTTGATGCTTGGTGCCGGCCTGCACGGACGCTGGAAAAGCGGGAGAAAAAAGGCAATGGATCAGAGCAGTGTTTCATGCATGACCAGGGCTACGGCGCTTCGCAATCGCGCTTTGTTTCCTTCCTGGGCTGCACGCAGGCGGGGAACGCGGGCGAGCGGATTTCTGCGCATTGCTGATTCAATGATCGGGCCCGCCATGTTCCAGATAGTTGTTATGTCGCCGACGAGGATGATTTCAGCAGGCGCCAGGGCAGAGGCAATCATGTGCATGCCACGCCCGAGGGCGAAGCACATACGATCGATTGCACGGATTGCCGCGGGGTCGTTTGTCTGGGCGAGGCGGAGAACTTCTTCAAAGGGTGGAGAGGGTTTGCTGGCAGCCTCAGCGTAGTAGCGCATGCCTGCGGGATTGGCGGCGAGAGTCTCCCAGCATCCGCGGCTTCCGCAGTTGCAGGGCAGGCCTTCGGGGTCCATCTGAACGTGGCCAAACTCTCCGGCTGATCCGCCTTCGCCGCGGAGGATGCGGCCGTTGGCGAAGATTCCAGTGCCCAATCCTTCAGAGACGTTGACAGCGACGAGGTCGTGCATCCCGTCGCTGTCTCCGAACCAGACTTCAGAGAGAGCGCAGGCATTGGCCACGTTATCTGCAACAACGGGTAATCCTATGGCCTGTTCGACGCGAGACTTGATTTGTTGAATGGGCCAGCGGATGTTGGGAGCGAAGATGGGCTTCTCGGGAAGTGATTTTCCCGCAGCGGATTTGGTGTCTTTCAGGTCAAGCCGACCGGGGAGACTGATGCCGATGCCATCGAAGGAGCGATCACTGTTGGCAGCGATGATCTTCTGAATTGCAGAGACTATGGTGGCGACGACTCTTTGTGGATCTTCGGGAAGGGAAATGAGCTGCTGGGCAATGATGGTGCCGCCGAGGTCGGCAATGGCCAAAGTGGTTTGGGATGGATGAATGTCCAGCGCCAGTACGCCGCGCTGGCTGTTGACGTTGAGGAACGTTGGCCGGCGGCCTCGCGGAAGGCGACCCATTGAGCCTTCGACGATCCATCGCTCTGCGAGCAACTCTTCCACAATGAGAGAGACGGTGCTGCGTTGCAAGCCTGAGGCACGGGCGAGATCGGCGCGGGAGATGGGCTGACGGGTGCGGATTTGATTGAAGATGAGATTGCGATTGATCTGGCGCGGAATCTTGTTCGACGCGCTGACCTTGTTTGTGAATGAGAAGCGCGGTGGTGCAGGCTTGGTGGTGCTCTCCGTCTTCTCGGTCATGCTCGGAATCCTGTCATTCGTAAATCTGCATTTGTTCGATGCATTCTGTTCTGTTTTGGCTTGGAAGGGTTGATTGAGTTGGGTTGAAAGCCATGGACCGTTCAGGGAAAGGATAAACGAGGCCGGTCTGGACGGGTCCACATGGGTTATTGGCAGCTTGCGTTGTGCGCTTTGGGGATGGTGAGAAACGTGATGCTGGCGGGCGCGAATGAAACTGAGCCAGCGTGGGTGGAGACTCCTTTGAGGCTGGGCAGTGCGTCGTTGAGACCGAGCTGGAGGTCGACGCCGTTGAGCTGAATGTGGTTGTCCTGAAGGTTGGCGGCAGTAAGGGTGTAGCGTTCGGACGCAAGGGGCAGGTCAAGGGACTGAGCGGTCTGCGGGTTGGCGTTGATGACGAGCAGGGTTACGCCGCCGGGATGGTTGGGCAGGCATTGCGCATAAAGGTGCAAGGTGGTTGCAGGTGAGAGGCCGGGATCGAGAACAGTTGTCCCCATGAGCGTGTGCCAGAGGAGCGCGGCCCAGTAGTTGGGGCGAGGTTCAAACGTGTACTCGGTGAGCAGCCCATAGTCACTGGCTGCCAGGGTGTTGTGCATGTGGACCTGGACGCCTCTGCGCGCTGACGAGCCGAGCTGGTTGAGGTAGCGGAAGGTATCAAGGAAGGTGGAGGCCCAGCGATCGCCGCCGCAGGCGGCCTGCGCGGTCTCAGTGTTCCAAAGGGGTTTGCCGGGCTCGAAGTGGTCGCGGACGCTGGAGTAGAACTGCTCAATGCGATCGGGCCGGGCGAGCCACTCATCAGAAAGTGCGGCATCCGCGGTGGTGGTGGAGGCGGCGCCAAAAGCGGCACAGCGGCTGGAGACTGCGCCATAGGAATGAAAGGAGACGGCGTCAAAGACGGGGCCGGCAGCCGTGAAAAGCGAGTTGCTGGTAAGCATGCCCATGGAGGGAGGCGTCATCAATGTGCCTTCGCCCGCGGAACCTGGGCCGAGGAAAATCAGGCCGGGCAGGGCCTGCTTTGCGAAGGCGTGGAAGGCTGCGACATCGCGACCGTAGTCAGCGGCGCTGTAGCCTTTGGGCGCGCCGCCAATCTCGGCGATGTTGGGTTCATTCATGAACTCGGCAGCGGCGATGTGGCCGCCGATGGAGTTGGTGTAATCGACAACCTGCCGGGCCTGATCGGGAGTCCAGACGCCTGAGGAGTTACGGGTGCCCGGGCTGATAGCAAAGGAGGTGACGATTGCGGCATTGGCCGCATGAGAGAAATCGACAACGCCCTTCCACTGGCTGCGGGTGAGCACGCCGTTGAATCCTTTTGGAGGCGAGATGAGCGGAGGGCCGTCGGTGTTCTGGAAGAAGGTGGTGTTGGCCCAGGTGCCGCTTACACGAACATAGGCTGGACCAAGGGCCGCGGCGAGTTTACGCAGACGCGGGCTGTAGAGGTCGATAGGCTTGCGGAACTCGTAGAGTCCGGGGTCCATTCCAGCTGGCTGATTAGTGACTGGCTGGCCTGGGGCTGGCGAAACGACCTTACTGGAATAGGGTTTCCAAAAGCGGCCGCCGGTGACCTCCACCATTTCGATGTTATAGGACTGGAAGCGTTCATCGACGGAAGCGATGCGAGGCATCGTGGCTGGGGAGAGCGGTGGGGTTTGTGGTTCCTGACTTGAGAGAAACAGTGGGACGACACTCATCGCGATGGCGGTGGAGGCGATTGCGAATTTTGGAATTCGGATCATGATTGCTTCCTTTACGTGGGACTTCTGCGGACGAGGAAGGGTGATTCATGCAGCTACTGGTTGACTCCGCTGGCGAGGAATCCGCCATCGACGACGATGGTTTGGCCTGTGACAAAGGAAGACGCGTCGGAGGCGAGGAAGACTGCGGCGCCGACCAACTCCTCTGTCTTGCCAAAGCGGCCCATCGGGGTGCGCATCAGCAGTTCCTGGCCGCGTGGTGTGCTGTCTAGTAGCTGCGCGTTGAGTTCCGTACGGAACACGCCGGGGGCGATGGCGTTGACGGCGACGCCGCGCTTTGACCACTCGACCGCGAGCGAACGAGTGAGCGAGGCGACGGCTGATTTGCTGGCGGCATAGGCGGCGACTTCTTTGAGGGCCACGAAGCTGTTGAGCGATGTGATGTTGACGATGCGGCCGTAGCCGCGTTCGAGCATGTGCTTGCCGAAGACCTGGCAGGCGCGGAGGGATCCGGTGAGATTGGTGTCTAAGATTGCGGCCCACTCTTCATCCGGCATGGTGAGGGTTGGGGTGCGCTTGATTCTGCCGGCACAGTTGATGAGGATGTCGACTTTTCCGAATGTGGCGAGGGTCGCGTTGAGGAGTCGGTCGAGAGAGGCGCGATCGCAGACGTCGGAGGTAAGTCGCAGAGTTTTGCGGCCGAGGGCTTCGATTGCCAATGCGGTATCTTCAACCTGTTGCTCGCGGCGTGCGGTGGCGATGACATCGGCTCCGGCTTCGGCCAGACCGAGAGACAGTGCGCGACCGATGCCGGAGGTTCCTCCGGTGATGACTGCCACTTTGCCTGCGAGACTAAAGAGCTGCGAACTCATGGATGGTTCCTTTTCAGAGCGTACTGGTTCAGAGCCGGTTGCGATGTGCCCATAGGCCCAAGCCGGGGTTGGCGATGAAGAAGACTTCCTCTCCATCGATGCGATTGTAGCCATGATTGAGTGTTTGCGGATTGTAGCGATGGTGCATGGTCTCGAGATCGGCGTAGTCGAAGCCGACCGTCTCGACTTCCTTTTGGGTGAGGTGACCGGGACACCAGGTGATGTTGAAGCGGCCTTCAGAGGAGCCATGGATGAGATGGGCGGCAGCGCTGAGGTCGGCGGCGAGGTCAGGGTTCGCATCGACCGCGGCCAGGGTTGCGGGAGTTCCGTGATAGCCATATTTGCGAATCAATGCGTCGATGGCATGATCTTCGCCGAACTCTTTCACACCTGGGGCAAGAACGATGAGTTCGGCGCCGTCTGCGAGCGCCATGCGGGTGCGATAGACAGCTTTGTTGCCGAGCCAGGTGGAGTGGAATTCATTTGGGTCAAGATAGACGACGGCTTTCTTGATGGGTTCGTCGAGGATTTCGAAATTGACTTTGAGGCTTAGCTCGGCAGCACGGTGAAAGCACTCGGAGTCTTCGCCGATAAAGAGGCCTCGAACGGCGAGGCCGCCGGTGGCGCGGCGGCCAACAACGGTGAGGACATAGACGATGGGAAGGTGCTGGAGGAAGTGATCGGAGGCGTAGTTAAGGACAGCGCGAACGGGATTCTCGGCTCGCCCCATAATGCGCTCCATTCCGTAGACGGCTCCGAGATAGTGACTTCGGTTGATTCCTTCGCGCCCGCCGGCGCCGACGAGGATGTTCTTGGTGTAGTTGGCCATGCCGATTACTTCGTGGGGCACAACCTGACCGATGGAAAGGATGAGGTCGAAGTCGCCACGGGCGATGAGGCGGTTGACCTGCGCGGGCCACACGTAGTTGAGCTTGCCTTCGGATTGTTCGCGGATGAAGGCAGCGGGAACCTCGCCGAGCGTGTCAACATCGGTGCGCCAGTTGTGGATGCGGAATAGACCGCGGGGAATGTCGCCAAACATGTGCAAGAGCTGGTCTGGCCGCATGGGGGTGTGAGTTCCGAGCGCCGGGAGAACGGCTTTGAGGCGGTCGCCGTAATAGAGCCATGCGAAGTTGGTGAGGTCGCCGGCGCGGGAGTGTTCGCGGCTTTGATCGGGAGGAACGGCGAGTACGCTGCTTCGGGTGCCGAGTTTGGCGAGAGATTCAGCGAGAAGCTGGCGTAGGTGGTCCGGGGAGAGATCGGTGTCGGGACTTCCAACGGCGCAGTAGAGGCTCATGCGAGGGACCCCACTCTTCTTAGTCCGGGAGCCAAGGTGATCAGGATGAGAAGGGCGACGAGGTACGCGCTAGCGGCAATTGCGAACAGGGTTGCATAGCTGTGAGTGAGTTGCAGAATATAGCCTGCATAATTCACCATGAGGGCACCACCCACAGCTCCAGCCATGCCGCCTATGCCTGTTACGGAGCCGACTGCGGTGCGGGGGAACATATCGGAGGCGGTTGTGAACAGATTTGCCGACCACCCTTGATGAGCGGCAGTTGCCAAGCTGAGCAGCGAAATGGCGACCCATTCGGAATGGAGATAGTTGAGCATGAAGATGGGAACCACAAGGCAGGCGCAGAAGAGCATGGCTGCGAGGCGGGCGTTTGTGGCCGAGACTCCGAGGGGGCGGAAGAACGCGGGCAGCCAGCCTCCGCCGATGCTACCTACTGTGGAGGCGCTGTAGACGATGATAAGTGGCAGGCCAAGGTGCGAGAGGTCGAGGTGAAACTTATCACTGAAGTATGAGGGCAGATAGAAGAGCAGGAACCACCAGATCGGATCGGTGAGGAATTTTGGGATCGCGAAGGCCCAGGTCTGCCGAATACCGAGCAATCTGATCCAGGGTGTGGAAGGCCCCATCTGTTCAGCCGCTTCGCGATAGATGTGGCGGAGTTCTGCACCGGTCAAAGTCGGGTGCTGGGCGGGTTTGCGGTATTTGCTGAACCAGTAAACGATCCACATAGCGCTGAATGTTCCGGTAGCCAGGAAGGCAACATGCCAGCCGTAGCGAATTGTAACCCAGGGAACGATTAACGGGGCCAGGACCGCGCCAATATTCGCGCCGGAGTTGAAGATACCTGTGGCAAGGGAGCGCTCACTCTGCGGAAACCATTCGGCAACGGTTTTGATGGCGGCGGGGAAGTTTCCGGACTCGCCGAGGCCGAGGGAGAAGCGAGCGATGCCGAATTCGAGCACTGTGTTCGCCAGCGCATGGCCCATGGCAGACAGGCTCCAGACGGCCATGATGACCATGTACCCGACGCGGGTTCCGACCTTATCGACGAAGCGCCCAGCGGCAAGCAGACCGATCGCGTAAGCAATCATGAAGGCCGCGCCGATGTGTCCGTAGCCAGCGTCCGTGAGGCCGATGCCATGTTCGGCGATTGGCCTCATGAGTGTGGGTTTGAGTATTGCGAGGACCTGGCGGTCCATGTAGTTGATCGACGTAGCAACAAACAGCATGGCGCAGATGGTCCATCGCACCCGACCCAATCGTGCGGCAGGCAACGACTCTTCTTCGGCGAGTTTTCCGGAAGGAATTCGGTTTGCCATGGTCCATCTCCTTAAAGACGGTAAGCCTTTTTGACGAGACGATATGTCAGATCATGCGCTACCGCAAAGGCTTCGTCTTCACCCAGGCGATGCTCTGCGACAAGCCGGGCGAGGAAGGAGCAATCCATGCGGCGCGCAAGGTCATGGCGAGCCGGGATGGAAAGGAAGGCGCGTGTGTCGTCATTGAAGCCGACGGTGTTGTAGAAGCCTGCCGTCTCAGTAGCCTGCTCACGAAAACGAAGCATGCCCTCGGGGCTGTCGTGGAACCACCAGGGTGGACCAAGGCGGAGGCAGGGATAGTGGCCGGCGAGTGGGGCGAGTTCGCGGCTGTAGGCAGTTTCGTCAAGCGTGAAGAGAATGATGGTGAGGCCGGGCTCGTTGCCGAAGAGGTTGAGCAGCGGGCGCAGTGCGTGAACGTAATTGGTGGATTGCGGAATGTCGGCGCCGATGTCGCGGCCGTAGGTCCCGTAGAGCGGGTGGTTGTGGTTGCGCACGCTGCCAGGATGAATCTGCATGACAAGGCCGTCGTCGAGGCTCATGCGAGCCATCTCGGTGAGCATCTGCGCGCGAAACAACTCCTGCCGCGAGGCGTCGGCTTTTCCAGAGAGTACCTGGCTGAAAAGCGATTCCGATTCCGCTGTGGAGAGATCTGCGGTTTGGGCCGTGGGATGGCCGTGATCACTGGCCGTGCAGCCGAGAGAACGGAAGCGGGCGCGAGCGGTGCGCAGTGCGTTGAGATAGCCGGACCATTGGAATGTGTTCTCACCGGTCTGGCGGCCGAGTTCTGCGATGTTGGCGCCGAAGCCTGTGAATTCGGGATCGACAACCGGGTCAGGGCGGAAGGTAGGCAGGATGCGGGCAGCCCAGCCGGAATCGCGTATTGCCTGGTGGTCTGCGAGTGAATCAATGGGGGAGTCGGTGGTGGCGAGGACTTCAAGCTTGAAGCGCTCGAAAAGGGCGCGGGGCAGGAACTCTGGAGTGCTCAGTTTTTCTGCAATGGCATCGTAGAAGTGGTCGGCGGTGGAAGCGGAGAGACGTTCGGTGAGGCCGAAGAGTTCGTGGAATGCGAAGTCGAGCCAAAGCCGCGTGGGTGTTCCGCGGAAGAGGTAGTAATGGCTTGCGAAGATGCGCCAGACTTTGCGTGGATCGTCCATTTCGTTGTGCCCGATCTCGAGGTCTTCAAGAGAAACACCCTGGCTGTAGAGCATGCGGAAGACGTAATGGTCGGGCTGCACGAATAGCTTGGCCGGGTCAGGGAAGGGATCGTTGTTTGCGAACCATGCAGCCTGGGTATGGCCGTGCGGACTGACGATGGGCAGGTCTTTCACGCTCGCATAGAGCATCCTGGCGATGCCGCGTGTAGTGGGGGCTGCTGGGAACAAACGGTCTTCATGAATCAACATGCTCTGGTTCCAGTCTTTCTTTGATAATCGGGCAGCCTCAGGCGTGATAGCCCATGCCTGCCAATACTCCGCGCATATAGGCGAAAGACTCGGTCACGCCAGGCATCGGGTCGTCGCCGTGAATCTCATATTCCAAATCGACGAAGCCCTTGTAGTTGGTTTTGATCAGCGCGGCAAAAATGTCGCGGAACGGCATCTTTCCCTGGCCAACGGCGACCTGGCTTTCTTTATCCTGAAAGTTGGTGAGGTCTTTGGAGTGCATGTTGAAGAGGCGCGGCCCGATTTCGTGGATCGCTTGTACAACATCGGTACCGGCGCGGACGGTGTGTCCGATGTCAATGCAGCAGCCCATGCGAGGGTCCATATCCTTGACAGCTTTCAGCACGTCAAGCGGAGAAGGGAAGACTTTGTCTTCAGGACCGTGATTGTGGATGGCGATGCGGATGTTGTACTCCTTGACGAACTTTTCAAGCCGTGGGAGCGTTGTGGGAGCCGGGTCGCCTGCGACGATTACTGAGATGCCAGCTCGTTTGGCGTATTCGAACTTGGCGCGAATATCATCGTCTTCATCCTTGGGGAAATAGATGACTCCGGCGGCATGGAGAGTGATGCCCGCGGCGGAGTAGTCGGCGATTGCCTTGGCTTCTTCCGCAGGGTCCATTGGGAGATGGTCTTTGGCATCCTTGGGGTTGAGAGCATCGACGTGGAGCAGTTTCATGAAGCCGATCATTTGCGCGCGAGTGAAGTTGCGGAAGGTGTAGCTGGCCAGACCGAGGCGGACGGGCGACGGTGTGCTCGTGGCTTGCGACGGGTCAGCGAATGCGGGGACTGCGCATGCAGCTGAGATGAGTGCGGCGGACTGAACGAAGCTGCGGCGCGAGAGAGTCGATTTCATCTTTGTGCCTCTGATTTGTTCTTTAGACGTGCGGGGCCCAGCCGGGCTCGTAGTCGCGCTGCCAATATTTCATAGCGGCGGGATCGTTGAGGACTTTAGCATCCGTGGTGTCGAGGTTGAGCTTGCGCTTTGTTTCCCAGGCGACATTTGAGAGTTGCAGCATGGTGACGGCCACGTTGCCGATAGAGACAGGGGCATTGAGCTTTTCGCCTTTGCGGATGCCGGCGATGAAGTTGGCGAAGTGCAGGTCGGTCATGGAGTCGCGGCCGAGAGTGTCCGATGAATCGGCGGCTTTGCCGGCCTTGACTTCACCGGTCTTCTTTCCGTTGAGATCGTAGACCTCATAGCCGCCGCGATCGACGATAACCGAGCCGGTTGTGCCCATGATGCAGGATCCGCGGTCACGTCCGTAGAAGCGCATGCCCTGGCAGCATTTGCCTTCCCACTCGATGAGCTTGTCTTCATATTCAAAGCTGGTGAGGAGGGTGTCGTAGAACTGCCAATCGTCCTTGAAGTGGTATCGGCCGCCGGAAGCGGAGACGGTTTTGGGGAAGTCGACACCGAGGGCCCAGCGACAGACGTCTACCTCGTGGGTTCCGTTGTTGAGGGTTTCGCCGGTGCCCCAGGTTTTGAACCAGTGCCAGTTATAGGGCTCAACGTTGCTCATATAAGGCTGGCGCGGGGCAGGACCTTGCCAAAGGTCCCAATCGAGTTGAGCGGGAACGGGAACGGGCTTGCCGACGCCGATGGATTTGCGGGTGTTGCTGTACCACGCCTTGGCATAGTATGCCCGGCCAATGAGGCCATTGGCAATTTTGTCGACGACCTCAATGGTGTGGGGCGAGGAGCGCTGCTGCGTGCCCATCTGCACCAGCTTGCCGTACTTCCGCTGCGCCTCAACCAGCATGGCGCCTTCCGCGGGGTTATGACTGCAGGGCTTTTCGACGTAGACGTGCTTGCCTGCCTGCAAGCCGGCAATGGCCATGGGCGCGTGCCAATGGTCGGGGGCGGCGATGGTGATGGCGTCGATTCCTTTGAGCTCAAGAATGGCGCGGAAGTTCTTGTCGGTGGCTGGGGCCTCGCCCATCTCCTGTGCTGCGTCGTCGGCAAACTTCTTGAGTGTCTCCGAGTCCACATCGCACACGTGGGAGATGCGGGCAGAATTCTTGTTGGCTTTTAGTGAAGATAAGTGCGCATAGGCACGACTATGCAGGCCGATGACGGCGAAGTTGAGCCGATCGTTGGAGCCGAGAATCTGGCCGTAGCTTTTGGCGGTGGATGCAATGGCAAGGCCAGCAGCGCCGGTTGCGAGGGTGTCGAGGAATTCACGTCGTGTGACCACTGTCTTCTCCATCAACGGGTTGATATATTTCGATGGTGTGTTCGGAGGCACCTAAAGAGTGCTGGAATCCTGAAGCGCTTTCTTCATACCTGCCCAACTGACGCGGGTGGACTCTTCGGGAGTGCCAGCGCCGTGCCAATGGGTTTCAAGGCTCACCGCTTCGTGATAGCCCGCCTCATGAAGCGCGCGGAACTGTGCGGTCCAGTCGATGAATCCGGTGCCGACCGGCGACCATTGAATCTTGCCAGCTGCATCTTTCACGGCGTTTTTCACATGGCAGTGGTGGATGCGGTCTTTGGGGAGCATTGCCCATGCGTTGGGGAAGGCGTCGAGTTCACCGCGCATGACGGCATTGGCGGGGTCCCAGTTGAGAACGAAGTTGGGAGACTGTACTGCGTTCAGAGTGCGCACGGATTCGCGGCCGGTGGCGGTGTTACATTCAAACTCGTTTTCGAGGACCAGCAGGATGGCTTGTTTGCCACAGACTTCGGCCGCTGAGCGCAGCTTGTCGTCAATGGCGGTACGGTAGGGAGCGACATCGTCAAGACGCCAGAAGTCGAAGCAGCGGACCTTATTGGTGTTGAATTGTTTGGCGAGGGAAATGGAGCGCTCCAGTAACTCGTCCTGATGCTTGAAGGCTACTTCGACAGCTCCATGCATATCGCCTTTGGAACCGTAGGGCGAGCGGGGTGCGCCAGGCCAGTCGGTTTTGAAGAGTGGGCTGGCGATGTCAGTAACCTGCAAATCGTATTTGGCGAGGATGCGCCTGGCCTCGGCGGTCTGGTCGTCGCTCAGGTCCATGGTGTTCTTGCCCCACATGGAACGAAGTTCGATCCAGCTAAGCCCGAAATCGTGCGCGACGACAGAACAGACGTGTTCGAAGTCCTGGGAGATTTCGTCGTTGATGACGGAAATTCGGAAGGGGGAGCTGGACGCCTGGGCACGGCAGAGGTTGGGACTTAAGGCGGTGGCCGCGGCGGAAATAGTGGCCCCAGTAAGGAAACTCCTTCTCGAAATGCCTTTCATTGTGCTCCCTTCGCTGGCGATGACTCAGCGGTTCGGCAAATTGTCAGATTGGCGCCTGAAGCTTGACGCGGGCGTCGGAGTGTGAGTGATTTGGGCAGTAACGGTGTTTTGTTCGAATACCGAACTAACGGTATCGAGAAAGGTTGGAAGCTGTCAAGGGGAAACGGAAGGGTGGGCTCGAATGGAATCCTTCGGGGCGCGTTTTGGTCTGCCCAACACATTGGGGTTTAATGTTGCCGAAATCAAACTGCGTCGAAGACTCCGGAACCGTGAGTAACTGGTGGCGCGTCAGACTTAGTAATCAGATCCCTTTCCTTCGCTGCTTTCCTGGCAGGCTGGGAAGGGTTCCCTAAAAGAAATCAAATCAAGATATTGGCAAGGTCCGAGAGAATATGAGACAAGCACGGCGGGTGGTCATAGTTGGGGCGGGGCCGGGTGGTTTGGCCGCTGCTCTATTGCTGGCGAAGGCTGGAGTTGAGGTCACCATTGTGGAGAAGCGCGGAACCGCTGGCGGTCGCACTTCAACCATGAGCGAGGGCGGTTTCAATTTTGATGTGGGGCCGACGTTTTTCCTCTATCCGCGTGTGCTTCGCGAGATCTTTGCGAGCGTGGGACGTGACCTGGACAGAGAAGTTCCAATGGTGCGCCTGGACCCCCAGTACAAACTTGTTTTCGGAGCGGGTGGGGAATTGGAGGCGACGCCAAATCGGGAGCGGATGAAGAAGGCGATTGCTGCCTTGAGTCCGGAGGATGCTCCGCGCTTTGAGAATTTCCTCACGCAGAATCGCGAGAAACTGGCCAAGTTTCAACCGTTCCTTGAGACTCCGTTTGATAGCTGGCGGGACCTTGCGCAGTTCAACATGCTCAAGCTGCTTCCGCTGCTGAAGCCGTGGCGCAGCCTGGACGCCGACTTGCGGACACATTTCAAGGATGAGCGCATTCGTCTCGGTTTCAGCTTTCAGTCGAAGTACCTTGGGATGTCGCCATTCTCATGCCCAAGCTTGTTCAGCATTCTCTCGTTTCTGGAGTACGAGCATGGCGTCTTCCACCCTATAGGCGGGTGCGGAGCTGTGACGAGAGCGATGGCGCGCGTTTCAGAGGAGATGGGTGTGCGCATCCTGTTGAATGAGCCTGTCGAGCGGGTTCGATTTGAGGGGAAGCGGGCGGTGGGCGTGGATACTGCGACGCAAAGTCTGGATGCGGATGCGGTGGTGGTGAATGCAGACTTTGCCGAAGCGATGCGACGGATGGTGCCCAACGGCCTGCGGCGGCGTTGGAGCAACGAAAGGATAGCCAGGAAGCAATTCTCTTGTTCGACCTTCATGCTTTACATGGGTATTGAAGGGAGCTACGACAAGCTGGCGCATCACACGATTTATCTGTCGAAGGAATATCGCAAGAACCTGGAGGACATTGAGAAAACGCACCAACTTTCGGAGGATCCATCCTTCTATGTCCAGAACGCCTGCGTGACTGATCCCACTTTGGCGCCGAACGGGATGAGCACGGTTTATGTCCTTGTGCCGGTATCGCATCAGAGCGGAAACATCGACTGGCAGAAGTCTGCGCCAGGATTCCGCGCGCTAGCGCTGAGGCAGTTGGAGAAGATTGGGATTACGGGAATTGAGAAGCGGATTGTGGTGGAGAAGCAGCTGAACCCGCAAAGTTGGGGTGAGGAGTTTGCGCTGTACAAGGGCGCAACATTCAGCATGGCGCATACTCTGAGCCAGATGCTGCATCTGCGTCCGCACAACCGCTTTGAGGATGCGGAAGGGGTTTATCTTGTTGGCGGGGGGACGCACCCGGGCAGCGGTCTTCCAGTGATATTCGAGTCGGCGCGGATCACATCGAAGCTCCTGCTCCAGGATTTCCAGATTGACCCACAGTGGGAGCGGAATCCGCTATTGAGCGGGCAGGCCGCCTGCAGGACCGCGGCCTAGATGCGGGGGCAACTCGACAAAGGTGAAAGCGTGCATTTGGATCATCGATCCATACGGCTGGCGCAGGCAGCCTGGTCAGCGAAGCCGCTGGCCGAGCGGCTGAAGGTTGTGCGCGCCCTGCGAACTGCGATTGGGGATGGCGGACGAGAGCTGGCCAAAACTGTTCCGCTCGAATCTGCGGGCCAATTGCATCGCAGCCTGGCAGATACGTTGGTGAGTGAGGTAATGCCGCTGGCTGAGGCTTGCCGTTTTCTGGAGAGGCGGGCGGAGCAGATACTTGCCCCGGTTCGACAATCTTCCGAGCTGCGTCCGATTTGGCTGGGCGGCGTTACGGTGGAGACGCGGCGGGAAGCGCTGGGTATTGTGCTCATTATCGGGCCGGGGAATTATCCGCTGTTTCTTGCCGGTTCGCAGGCCATTCAGACGCTGGTGGCGGGGAATGCGGTGCTGTGGAAGCCGGCTCCTGGGGGTTCAGCCGTAGCTTTTGCGTTGAAGACATTGCTGGTTGAGAGTGGACTTGATGCGCGGTTGTTGACTGTGCTTGATGAGAGCCCCGCAGCGGCACAAGTGGCGATTGAGAGGGGTGTGGACAAGGTGGTGCTGACTGGGTCAGCAAACACGGGACGGGCTGTCATGCGTTCATTGGCAGAGACCCTGACGCCATCGGTGATGGAACTGTCGGGGTGCGATGCGGTTTTCGTGCTTCCGGGAGCGGACCCGGAGAGAGTGGTGGAGGCGATTGCATTTGGGATGCGATTCAATGGCTCGGCCACATGCATGGCTCCACGGCGGCTGATTGTTTCCGAGGCAGTTGCCGCGACGCTTGGGCCGCGGCTGGCGACTGCATTGCGTTCTCTGGAGCCCGTGCCGGTGACGCGGGCATCGCTCAAGCTGCTGAGTGAACTGGTGGAGGAAGCGACTCTTTTCGGCGCGGGGGTTCTGCTGAATGGGCAGAGTGGTGATTCGGGTAGCGCGGCTACGGTGGGCGTAACGCTCGTTGATGGAGGGTTGCCTTCGATGCGGATTGCGAAGACCGACATCTTTGCTCCCCTGCTGACGATCCTGAATGCGGAAACGAATGAGGATGCATTGGATGTTTACAGCCAATGTCCTTATGCGTTGACTGCGGCGGTGTTTGGTCCGGAGGAGAAAGCGCGGCTGTTTGCGGGGCGCGTGCGCGCTGGGTGTGTGCTGGTGAACGATGTGATTGTTGCCAGCGCAGATCCGAGGGCAAGCTTTGGCGGTCGGGGGTTGAGCGGATTTGGATCGACGCGGGGCGCGGAAGGGCTGTTGGAAATGACGGCGGTCAAGAACATTCTTGTGCAGCGGAGCACGAGCAGGCGGGCGTGGAAGCCGACTACAGTTGCACATGGCGATTTGTTTGTTGCGCTGCTGCGCGTATTACACGGCAGAGGCGGACGGAGCCGGTTTGAAGCATTGCGCGACTTGGTGAAGGCCGCGCGTGGGATGAAGTGGTAGCGGGAAGAGGAGAGTCAAGATGCGTATTGCAGTCATCGGTTCGGGCCTGGGTGGTTTGTCGGCGGCAGCAACACTGGCTGCGCGCGGATACCAGGTGGAGGTGTTCGAGAAGAATGCGTGGCTCGGGGGCAAGGCTGCGGTGTTGGCCGAGGAGGGCTTTCGCTTCGACATGGGGCCGACGATCCTGATTCGCCCTTCGGTGCTGCGCCGCGTCTTTCTTGAGGCGGGCCGCAATCTGGATGATTACGTGAAGATGGTGCGGCTGGATCCGCAATGGCGGTGCTTTTTCGATGACGGATCAGTGCTTGATCTGAAGCATGATGTGGGAGCGATGGCGGATTCCCTGGAAGCGCGCAAGCCAGGGCTAGGTGCGGGCTTCAAGGATTTCATGCAGCTTTCAGAGCAGTTGCACGGCATCTCCGATCGCTTCTTTTTCTGGCGCTCTGTTGGATCGATGATGGATACGTTCGACATCAATGGGGCATTCCAGTTGAGCGTGCTGAGAGATGTGGCGCGGATGAGACTGGGGCAAACGGTGGCTGGAACCATCCGCAGCTTTATTTCGGATGAACGGGTGGCGCAAATGCTGGACCACTACACGCAGTATGTGGGCTCGTCTCCGGATGCGTCGCCAGCGATTTTGTGCGCGATTGGCCACATGCAGGCGGAAGAGGGAATCTGGTATCCGATGGGCGGCACGCGCGCTGTTCCCGAGGCTCTGGTGAAGCTTGGGCGTGAACTTGGCGTGCAGTATCACACGAGTGCTGAAGTAGATCGGGTGATCACGAACGGCGGACGCGTTGGTGGGATTGTTGTGAACGGGGATCCGCAGCCATTTGATGCAGTGGTGTCAAACGAAGACGCGGTGCGCACTTATCGTGAGTTGATTGGCGGGCCAGTGGCGCGGAACTTTGATAAGCGCCGGACATACGAGCCTGCCTGCTCGGGCGTCGTTCTCTACCTTGGATTGAACAAAGCCTACGATCACCTCGCCCATCACGATTTTGTGTTCTCGCGCGATCCGCATGAGGAGTTTCATTCGATCTACGATCTAGGTGAGCCGGCGCTTGATCCAACGTGCTACCTGGCGTCGACGACGCGGACGGAAGCGGGGACTGCGCCGGAGGGTGGGGATGCACTGTATGTCCTTGTGCATACGCCTTACCTGCGGCCTCATCATGACTGGAAGAAGATGCTCCCGGCGTATCGGCAAGTGATTCTTGACAAGCTGAAGCGGACTGCGGGGCTGACCGATATCGAGGACCGGATTGTGTTTGAACTCGCGTTGACGCCCATGGATATTCACGAGCGTTACAGGGTGCTGAATGGAGCGATCTACGGAATCTCGAGTCATGGGCGGTGGAATGGGGCGTTCAAGCCGGCGAATGCGAGTCGGGACGTGGAGGGGCTTTATCTTGCGGGCGGGGCTGCTCATCCGGGGCCGGGCATGCCCATGGTGATGATGTCAGGGTGGATTGCGGCGGACGCGCTGGACCGCAAATATCGCGGCGAGGAGAGCGCGGCCGAGTCGCGGAAGAGGACTGAGGAGTTGCTGGCAGTGGCCGTATGAGAGACGATTGCAAGGTAGGTGACAGGCTTCGAGCGCCTTCAGCGGCGCTGATCCGGCTGTTCGCATTTTACCTTGGGTGGTATTTCCCTCGTCACTTTCACACGGTACGCTTGGCGGATGGCGAGCGGCTGCGCGGACAATCGGGGCCACTGGTTGTTTATTTGAACCACGGGTCCTGGTGGGACCCGCTGGTTTGCATGTTGCTGGCGCGGCGCTTTTTTGCGGGCAGCGTGCACTATGCGCCGATGGATGCGGAGGCGCTGGAGCGCTACCGGATGCTGGGGAAGATGGGAATGTTTCCTGTAGAGCGAGGGACACGGCGCGGCGCGGTGCAATTTCTGCGGGCTTCGAAGGAAATTCTCAGCACCGAGCGAGCGATGCTGTGGGTGACTCCGCAGGGGGCGTTCGCGGATGTGAGGCAACGGCCTCCGGAGTTTCAGCCGGGGCTTGCAGGAGTGCTCAGGCGCAACCCGGGAGTAACTGCGGTGCCGTTGGCAATCGAGTACACATTCTGGGACGAGCGGTTGCCGGAGATTCTGATTCAGGTTGGGGAGCCGCAGTGGTTTGATGCAGGTATGTCGACTCCGGAGATTGAGAAGTCCCTGGTGAGTGGAATGGCCGCCGCGCAAGATGCGTTGGCTTCCCTTGCGATGGCGCGCGATCCGGCTGCATTCACCAGCTTGTTGAGCGGGAAGGCCGGCGTGGGCTTTGTATATGACGCCTGGCGCAAAGCGACTGCGATGATGCGCGGCAAGAAATACCATGATGAGCATACGGTTGCTGCTAAGAGTACAGCAAAGCAGGCGGGCGAAAAAGACAGCGGACTCCTGGACACAGAATTGAAAGAGAGCGGAGTGTGTAGGCGATGATCATTCTGCTACTGATTTGCGCGTGCATTCCGGCGGTTCTGTTCTGCTTGAACCTGCAGCTTTACAGGAAGCCGCCGCAACGAATAGGTGTGGGGCTAGCGCCGATCTCTGTGCTCATTCCTGCGCGCAATGAAGAGCGCTCGATTGCTGCCGCGGTGGCGAGCGTGCTGGCGTCAGAGGGTGTTGAGTTTGAATTGATTGTGCTGGACGATGGATCGCGGGACAGTACGGCGGACGTTGTGGAGGAGTTTGCCGGGAAAGACCCGCGTGTGCGGCTGGAGACGGGAAAAGGACTGCCCGCGGGTTGGAACGGAAAGCAGCACGCATGCTATGTGCTGGCATCTGAGGCGCGGTATGAGACGTTGTGCTTTCTGGATGCGGATGTGCGCATTGGCCCGCAGGCGCTGGCGCGGACGGCGGGCTTTCTGAGCGATTCGCGGGCTTCGCTGGTAAGTGGATTTCCGCGCCAGGAGACAGGCACATTTCTGGAGAAACTGCTTCTGCCTCTGATTCACTTTGTGCTGCTTGGCTATCTGCCGCTCGCGGGAATGCGCAAGTATCCAACTGCTGCGGGATTTGCGGCGGGGTGTGGGCAGTTTTTGATGATGCGCAGCGACGCGTATTGGGCAGTGGGTGGGCATGGTGCGATTCAAACAACCATGCACGATGGACTCATGCTTCCGAAGGTTTTTCGAGAGAACGGGTTTGCGACGGATCTGGCGGACTTGACGGACCTGGCTACATGCCGCATGTACCGGTCGGCGAGCGAGGTGTGGAGCGGGTTGAGCAAGAATGCGACGGAAGGCATTGCAGCGCCGGCGCGCATTGTGCCATTCACCTTGCTGCTGGCTTGCGGATCGGTGTTGCCATTCGTGGCGCTGCCGTTTGCTTTCGGAAAAGCGGATTGGCCGCTTGCCGTTACGGCCGTTTGTGCGGCTTATTTGCCGCGGGTGATGGCCGCAGCGCGTTTTCGACAAAGCTGGATGAGTGCGCTGCTGCATCCGGTGGGCGTGGCTGTGATGCTGGCGCTGGAGTGGAATGCGCTGTTCCGCAAGTTGGCGGGACGGAAAGCCGCATGGAAGGGTCGAGCATACGATGCGGGTTAAGGAAGTTGTGCACAAGTGTACCTTCTCAAGGAAGGCATCCTTCAGGGGCTAAAGAGGCTTCGGAAAAAGGGCTGTTTGAGAGCAAATGTCGACTGAAAGTTTTGCAGGGGTTAAAACCCAACATTGATTTGATTGGCTTTATCGGCCCGCGACCCCGACCCAGAGGGTTCCCCGGTACCCCGGTCAGGCCCTGTTACAAAGCATTTGAAATCGATTGCCGATACGAGTTTTTACGCAGCCTGTAAAGCCCAGTTGATTTTGCGGCACTTGCGGCACCCTTCGACTTCGCTCAGGGCAGGCTATTGAAGTCGTGCCCTTTCAAAACTTCGACTTGATCGGAGGTTCCTTAGAAGCGGAAGAGGTAGGAGGCTTTGATGAAGATTTGGCGGCCGTCGTTGAGGAAGAGGCCGGCTCTGGGGAAGGTTGTGTTGTTGGGATCGCAGGCGCCGTTGGGCAGGCGATTGCAAAGACCGCGGTCAAGATTTTGCAGATCGTTATTGTAGCCAAGGTAGACGGCCGTGCCGGGGTGGGGCAGCCAGGTGAGGAGCGCCTGGGTGGCCACTTGTTTTGTGCGCAGCAGTGAGGTGTTGGCGGGATTGACGAGGGTGGAATCGTATTCGGCGATGACGCGCGCGGAGATAGAGCGGCTGAACTGGTAGTTGACCTTGGTGCGCATGGTCTGGGTTTCGTAGACGAATGCCCCGTCGGCGGCAGCGTGGTCGCGATCGAGCAGATAGGTGTTGTCGATGGTGAGCTGGTTGAACGGCTGGACGGTAAATAGCAGGTTGACGATTTCCTGGTTCAACAGGAAGGGTGACTGCCCGGGAAGCGGGTTGTAGTTCACGTTTCCGCTGCGCAGGGTGACGAGATTGAGATTGAGCTGGCTCCAGGGAGCGCCGCGCAGGACGAGGCCGGCGAAGTTCTCAGTGAAGTTCTTGAATGTGGCGAGGGCGGGATAGTTGGCAGGGCTTATGGTGTCAGAGTTTTGGCCAATCAGCGGAGCAACGACGAAATTGCGCGGCAGCAGAACGAATGGATCGACGGTGGTGTAGTGGTAGACGCGATCGTTCTGGTGGTCGAAGGCGAGGTTCTGATTCTGTTCGAAGCCCCAACTTTGAATCCTGCTGTGCTTGGGGTAGATCTGGTAGGTGGTGTGCAGGTGGTCAGAGCGGATATTTGAAGATTGAAGAAAGCCCAGAGCAGTTTGAAATCCGGTACTGACGTCCTGATATTCGTCGTAGAGGTTGAAGGAATGGCCGTTGCGGTGGAACTGCAGGTCGCTGGCGGGGCCGGCTGAGTAAGGCGGAGGTGTGCCGCCGGGCTGACCCTGGTCGAGGTCGCCCAGTGTTGAGCTCTCAACGATCTGGCCTTGCGCTGTCCAGTGGTCATCGAAGCGCGCGGTGACGTCGATGCCGCCGATGCGGTTCCAGCCGCCGCCAAACTCATCGTCGGTGTAGATTGCACCCAGGCTTGAGCCTGTTCCAATGTCGCGCGACACGCGGCCGACCGCGATGAAGGCGCGGTTTCCGTAGAGCGGGTCATTGGGCGCGACGGTCTCGCCGGGCAACCGGTCGTCAATGGCAAAGACGCCAAGGTTGTTGCGGCCCACCTTGCCGGTCATGCGCACGCCAAACTCTGGATGGGCGATGGTGCGGGTGTAGACGAGGGTGATGGGGGTGTTGAAGAAGCTCGCGTTCTCAAGGAAAAACGGGCGCAACTCGGGGAAGAAGACAGGGAAACGCTGATCGACGGTGAACTGCGGCTGATCCGACTCAATATCGCTGAAATCGGGGTTGACGGTGCCGTCTACCACGACGCTGTCTTTGATGACGAGCTTGACCTCGCCGCCGGCAGTGGCTTCGAAGTGGCGCGAACTGAAGAAGGGATTCGTCGGGTCGAGGTCAACGAGCTTTCGTTCGTTTTGGCCGAGCGTATATGGGTTCAGTTGGAAGTTGTGCGAGCCGGTCACGCCTTCAATGCCGCGGATTGTAGCCTCCTGAGTAAGTACGCCGCTGACATTGGCGGCCACGCGCGGCCAGAAATCCGCTTCGGAATTGCGCGGCAGGGTACGCTGAAGAACGACGCCCCAATCCTGCTGCCCGGCGCGGAAACGCAGGCTGCGAAAGGGAATGGCGATCAGGGCCATCCAGCCATCTTTCGTCACGCGGCCTTCGGAATCCCAAACCGTGTCATAGCTGTAGTCTGGGCCGTTTGCTTCGCTCCACGAGGCGTCCGCCTGCACGCCATTTGCGTTGACTTGGAACAGGACCCCGGTCCGGTGGTCCTGAAACGGGTCAAGCAGGACCTCAACATTGTCGTCTGTCTGGACATTTTCGCGGCGGGCGAGGTGTGTGCGTAGCTGGTCAGGATGGCCGTCATGGCATAGAAAGACAAAGTAGAGGGTGGTTCGGGTGTAGGCCATCCACACATCCGTTGATTCGGTTGCGGGCTTGCCATCGGCCGGCGAGTTCTGGACGAAGTTTGTGATATGGGCAAGCTTTCCGCGCAGCTCGGGGCGCGGGGTCATTGCAGCGAAATCGTCGAGCTTGAGGGGTTGGTTGATGAGGGGAACAGTGGCAACGGTGGGCGCTGGAGCCGGCTTGGCTGGCATATTCTGGGTGGATTTCGCCGCTGCGAGACTCGCGACGCAGAAAACCAGGCTCAGGCCGATTGCGGGGAGTCTCATAGTCACAGTTACGCAGTTCCTTTTCGCTAAGTTCCAGCTTGGCAAGGGCTGGGAAAAGGCCTTGCTACGCCTGTTGGACAAAATCGATTTGCTGCTGGTGAATGGACGCGGAAGAGCGGCCTGGGGAAGCAGTCCGATTCGTCTATTCTTACACGACTCTTCCACGACCACTTCTTCGGGGAAGGTTTTGCGTGCGTGGCTTGGGAGATTAGGATAGCGCCATGCGATTTTTTGGGATTCGAGCAAAATCATCCGGATTTCCGATTCTCTTGGCTGGGGTTGCTTTCGGTTTGCAGGCGACCTTGGCACAGCAGGCCCCGCCCGCACCGGTCTCGCCCGCACCTGCTGCGCCGGCGCCGGCGACTACAGCGGCACCGCAGGCTGAGGCGACTCCTGAGGCTGCCGCAAAGCAGGTGCTGGTGCAGAAGCTTCAGCATGTGCGGCCGATTGATGCCGTTGCGCCGCTGCCTACCCACTACGACATGCTGCGCGGGGCGTATGGGCCGTATCGGGCAAACAACCACCTGCTCTATTACCACCTGGACATTCGCGTGGACCCGGAGAAGCAGTGGGTGAGCGGGAAGAACACCATCCGCTTCAAGATGCTCAAGGATGGAACGCGCATTCAGCTCGACCTGCGCGACACTCTTTCGATTGACAAGATTCTGCTGGGCGACACGACGCTCACCTATGTGCGCGACGATGGCGCGGTGTTCATCGACTTTCCCCAGACGCTGCGCGCGGGGCAGACGTACTCGATCGAGTTCTATTACTCGGGGCATCCGGAGGAGACGGGGCGTTTTGGGGGGATGACCTTCAAGAAGGACCCGAGCGGGCATGTGTGGATCAATACCGCCTGCGAAGAGACGGGCGCAAGCATGTGGTGGCCCGACAAGGACCAGTGGCGCGACGAAGGGGAAAGCATGGACATCAGCGTTGCGGTTCCGAATGGGCTGATGGATGTATCGAATGGAAGGCTTGTGGGCCATACCGACCTGGGCGATGGCTACACGCGCTGGGACTGGCATGTGAGCTATGGGATCAACAACTACGATGTGTCGCTGAACATTGGGAACTACGTTCACTTTGGCGAGGAGATGGCCGAGCCCTCGGGCGCCAAGCTGACGATGGATTATTATGTGCTGCCGGAGGATCTGGACAAGGCGAAGGTGCAGTTTGCGCAGGCTCGAGGGATGATCGAGGCTTATCAGCACTACTTTGGCGAGTATCCATTTATCAAGGACGGGTACAAGCTGGTGGAGGCGCCTTACTCGGGGATGGAGCACCAAAGCGCTGTGACCTATGGCAACCTGTTCAAGAACGGCTACCTGGGGCGGGACTGGACGGGCGTGGGCATCAACACGCGGTTCGATTTCATCATCATTCACGAGAGCGGGCATGAGTGGTTTGGCAACAGCGTTACGGCGCAGGACTCGTCGGACATGTGGATTCACGAAGGGTGGACGACGTACCTGGAAACGCTGTATGTGGAGTATCGCTGGGGTCACGACGATGCGCTGAAGTACATGGGGGGCTTGAAGCCGAAGGTGATCAACCTGCGGCCGATTGTGGCGGAGCGCGGGGTGAATGCGCAGCCCACCGAGGACCAGTATTTCAAGGGCGCGCTGATGATCAATACGCTTCGCAGCGTGGTGAACGACGACGCCAAGTGGTGGGCGCTGCTGCACGAGTTTTACCAGCACTTCAAGTATCAGAACATCATGACCGAAGACGTGGTGGCGTGGTGGAACCAGCATACGGGGCTGAATCTGACGCCAATTTTCAACCAATATCTGCGCCATGCGCACATTCCGCGGCTGGAGCTGCTGTTTGGGGAAAAGCCGGGAATGGCAATGTACAAGTGGGACGCGGACGAGGACGATTTTGCGATGCCGGTGAAGGTGGGCACGGCGGACAAGTGGGAGATTATCAAGCCGACGACGAAGTGGCAGTGGATGGAGACGGCGGTGGGGAAGGATGATTTCCAGGTGGCGACGGATTTGTATTATGTGGACGTGAACAAGCAATGAATATCTGGCCGGAATTGGGATGGGTTGAGATTCAGCGAGTCAGCGTCCGCTGCGCGGGACAAGCGAGTCGGCAAGTCAGCGGGGACTCGGCTCGGCAACGGCGCTGTCTGTCTGCCTGAGGCCGGTTGATAAGGCTTTGAATGGTTACTGTGGAGTACGGGTTGTTGCAAAGCGGTTAAGTTGCTCTTGACGACTCTGAGGGGAAGTGGGCATACTCGCCACTTGTGCCCAGGCTGGAGGGTTTTTCTCAGCGCAAGCGGGAGTTGGCTTTTTATGGATCTCATTCTGCTTCGTATTCTTTTTGTGGCTCTTTTGGCCGGAGTCTGTTATTTCCTTCACCCATTCGGCCTGGATGGATGGGTGAGTGCTGCCGTGGGAGGGGTTGCGGCTGCCGCGGTGATCGTCTTCGAGCTTCGCGTTCGCGCGCTGACTTTGCGACGCCTGATTGGCGCGGTGGCTGGGAGCGTGCTGGGCATTTTTGGCGCGTTCCTGTTCTGCCTGGTGCTGAAGTCTGCGCCGCTGAGCAGCGCCAACTCCGCGGCATTGCAAATTTTTGTGCTGCTGCTGATGACCTATGTGGGCCTGCTGGTGGGGGCGAGCAAGGGCGACCTGCTGAATCCGGCGGCGCTGGGCACCATCTTCAGCGGTGAGAAGCCGACGCGGCGAACGGCCAAGGTGCTGGACACCAGCGTGATTATCGACGGGCGAATTGCCGACATTGCGGAGGCCGGCTTTATTGACGGCATGATGGTGGTGCCGGAGTTTGTGCTGCGCGAGCTGCAGGTGGTGGCCGACTCGACCGATGGGTCAAAGCGGCAGCGCGGCAGGCGCGGCCTGGACATGCTGCAGAAGATGCAGTCGAGCACGCATATCCAGGTGCAGATTGTGTCGGACGATTTTCCGTCGATTCGCGAAGTGGATTTGAAGCTGCTGGAACTGGCCAAGAAGTGGGAGGCCAAGGTGGTGACCAACGACTTCAACCTCAACAAGGTGGCACACCTGCACCACGTTGAGGTTCTCAACATCAATGACCTGGCCAATGCTCTCAAGCCGGTGGTGTTGCCCGGCGAGAAGATGCACGTGCTGATCCTCAAAGAGGGCAAGGAGTTCAACCAGGGCGTCGGGTATCTGGACGACGGGACGATGGTGGTCGTGGATCATGCGCGCAAGCTGATCGGCAAGGCGGTCGAGATTTCAGTGACCAGCGTGCTGCAGACGGCGAGCGGGAAGATGATCTTTGGCAAGCTGGATGAGAACGGGAAGGGCGCGGAGCCGATGCGGCCGGGACCGGTGGAGATGGCGCACTAGCGGGGCTGCGGTGGGGGCAGACGCTCGCTTGCGCGCGTGCCTGGGCAGGAAGGTTCGGGAGAACCAGGTTTGCCGAACCATGCATTGCATGGGAGAGACGGTTAGAAGTAATTCATGGGCAGCATTTGCTCGTGCAGCACTCTGACCACAAGAATCCCTGTCGGGTCGGGAGTATAAAAAACCACATGCTTGCCGGTCTCGAACCGCCTCAAGCCCTTGCGGATCGATTCACAGGATCGGCCAACCGAAGGGTTCTGTGCCAGCATCGCGAAGCTCTCTTCGAGCTTGGCAAGGTACTGAGCCGTCTGTCGCCATCCCCAGGATTCAGTCGTATAGGCGGCTATGCGATCAATATCCTGTTCGGCTTGCGCCGATACATGGAATTGCAGCACAGTCAGGCGGCACTTTCGGGCAGTCCGTGCTTTGCGCGAATCCTGGAAAAGGTTCCCGGTTCGGCGACACCACTGGCAATTCCGCTTTCTATCGCAGCTCGCAGCCCGGCCATTTTCTCCTGGTGCTCGCGCTCATCTCGTTCCAGCAGCCGCAATGCCGCGCGCATCACTTCGCTGGCATTCGAGTAGAGCCCCGCTTCGACCCTGGTTGCGATGAAGGTATCGAGTTCCGGAGTGAGATTGACGTTGCGAGTGGGCATCGGACACCTCGTAGCGAGTATAGGCGAATTGGCCAAGTTTGCCAAAAGCGAAAACCAGGGTGATTGCTAGTACTTTTGCACCTTGGCGTCGATTTCGTCGGCCCAGGCCAGGATGCCGCCGGCTAGATTGACGACTTGCGTGTAGCCGGATTGCTTGAGGAGTTCGGCGATGCGCTGGGACCTTGCTCCGCTGCGGCACTGGACCACGATTTCGCGGTCGCGTGGGATCTCGGCGAGGCGGTTGGGGACGTCGTTCTGGGGGATGAGCGTGCCGCCGATCTGGGCGATCTGGTACTCGTAGGGCTCGCGAACGTCGAGCAGGAAGATGTCTTCGCCGGAGTCTCGGCGGGCCTTGAATTCCTTGACGGTGATCTGGGGAATGCCGTTCTTCATGTTCTTTTCCTGAGGGGTTTCCGGGACGATACCGCAGAAATGGTCGTAGTCAATGAGCTTGGTGACGGTGGGGTTGGTTCCGCAGACCGGGCACTCGGGATTCTTGCGCAGTTTGAGCTCGCGGAAGCGCATGTTGAGCGCGTCGACAAGCAGCAGGCGGCCAATGAGGGGCGCGCCTTTGCCGAGGATGAGCTTGATGACTTCGGTGGCCTGGATGACGCCGACGAGGCCGGGCAGGATGCCGAGGACGCCGCCTTCGGCACAGCTGGGGACGAGGCCGGGCGGGGGCGGCTCGGGATAGAGGCAGCGGTAGCAGGGGCCTTCCTCGGTGGCAAAGACGCTGGCCTGGCCTTCAAAACGAAAGATGGATCCGTAGGCGTTCGGCTTGCCGAGCAGGACGCAGGCGTCGTTGACCAGGTAGCGGGTGGGGAAGTTGTCCGTGCCGTCGGCGACGATGTCGTAATCCTTGAGGATGTCGAGGGCGTTGGCGCTGGTGAGCATGGTTTCATGCTTCACGATGTTGATGGCCGGGTTGAGGGCCTTGAGCTTCTCTTCGGCGGAGTCGATCTTTTTGCGGCCAATGTCCTTGGTGGAGTGAATGATCTGGCGCTGCAGGTTGCTGGCGTCGACCACGTCGAAGTCGACGAGGCCAAGCGTCCCGATGCCGGCGGCGGTGAGGTAGAGGGCGAGCGGGGAGCCGAGACCACCGGTGCCGACGCAAAGAACGCGGGCTGCCTTGAGGCGCTGCTGGCCCTCCATGCCCACCTCGGGCAGGATGAGGTGGCGGGAGTAGCGGGATAGGTCGTCGGTGGTGAGTTCGGGGAGTGCGGCGGCGTCGGTCGTGGTGGTCATGGGGTCTCGGGTATGGGGTTTGGGGTCTAGGGTTGGGGCTGGTTCCCGCCGGCTATGGAGGGGATGATGGAGAGCGTGTCGGCAGCGGTGACGGCTGTTGCTTCCTTTTCGGGGAGGTAGCGGACGTCTTCGTCGTTCAAATATAGGTTAACAAAAGCGCGCAGCTTGCCATCGGTGGTGAACAGATGTTTGCGCAGATCGGGATGGGACTGGGTGAGGGATTCGAGGCCCTGGGAGACGGTTGGCGCATCGACTTCTACGGAGTCTCTGCCGGCGGCGAAGGGGCGCAGGGGAGTGGGGATCAAGATGGTCATGGGTTTGAGTTCCTTGTCGTCCGCTTGTTCGATTCGGCTGACTCAACATTTGATGCGGGGAACAAGAGGCGGGCCCAAAAAGGGCCACCTCTCGGAGTAATACGGCGAAAGAAGGGCTATTTCTGGCAAAAAATGGCTGTTTTTCGGCGTTTATGTTTACTGATCAGTATACGTGTCAATTTTGTAAACTGTTAATTCCAAGTGGTTTAGATGGAGGCTGGCTTCCTGGGAAGGGTGTTTTCGGGGGTAGGGGGGGTGGGTCAGCAGGGGGGCAGGGGGTGAGGTCTGGGTCTGGCCTGATGTCCATGATTCCATTGTGCGCGTTTCAGGGAAATAAACTGCAATGTGTCACGAAAGAGAAAGGTTTGTGCTCCCGAGAGACAAACGCTGATCACTCCCTCGCTCCGGGAGAGGTAGAAGCGTTGAGTCTCATCTTATGCAGGTGGGGGGTAAATTTGCCTTTTTTAGGAGCAACCGCGGATCCCTCCACTGCGGTCGGGATGACAGGTGCTCTTTGGGTGGATTGGCCCGGGGCTACTGCTTGTCGAGGTCGATGGACTCGTACTCGTGGCGGGCGATGGCGGCGCGGATCTGGGTTGGGGTTTTGCCGAGCCTGGTCTGCTGGTAGGCGAAGAAGCCCTCTTTGGCGCAGGTGGAACACTCGGTGCCGTGCAGACCCTCGAAGCAACTGCGCAGGCTGGTGTGGCCGAGGGCGCGGTCACAGCGGCAGTTGCAGGGAAGCTGGTAGACGACGCTCGACACCTTGGCGACCTGCTGATAGACGTGGACCTGCCAGGGGTTGCGGAAGTTCTCTCCGGTGAGCCTGGCGCCGGCGAGGATGGGGGGCAGGGCGGCGACCTTGAGCGGGGCGGAGGGATGATAGGCAGGCACGTCGTCCGCGGGGTTGGACCACTGGGCGTAGCTGGCGGCGGTGAGCGCGAATACTCCGAGGGTGACGAGCCAGCGGTGCTTGATGAACTTCTTCATAAGGGGTCTCTCAGGGACTATCTTAAACGCTTCCCGCTGGGTTGAGAACGGGAGATTTGGCATCGAAAGCTGGGGCGGGGGTGATTTTTCCGCAAAAAAAAAGGCGGCACGAACGGTCTAGCTGTTCGTGCCGGGAGGCCAGTGACGCAACTTACTTCCAACTCAGGATCGGCAAGCTCTACCGGCTCCTTCACTGGAATATATACACCATAGCATAGATTTGGGTGAAGTCAAATACAAAAATCGAAATTAAAATCCTGAAGATAACGGCAAACCTTTTTCAGGGCTGCGCATCAAACGGCAAGACTTTTCCGGGCTGGTGATGCCGAGAGAGAGCGGCGCTGGAGAAAGACAGGTACATCCTCAAGTATGGCAAACTCTTTTGAATCTGAAGGTTCTGGTGAACCCGAGACGAACTCAGGCGAGCGAGCAGGCTGGATCAAGGTGGGGTTGGTGGCGGCCGCAACGGCTTTTGCCGGGGGATTGGTGGCCGCATGGTGGTACAGGCAGACGATCACGAAGCTGCGTCAAGCGGAGAATGATGGGCAGAGTCCGCATTTTGGGATTCCAGACGAGGACGCGGCGGATGGGGAATGAGGATGGGGCGGGACTGGCTGCCGAGGCAGTCAGATTGCCTTGTCGGCCTGGAAGGCCAGGTCGAAGTCCTTTCTGGTGAGCCCCCCTGCGTCGTGGGTGATGAGAGCGAGGCGGACGCGGTTGTAGCGAATGTCGATGTCTGGATGGTGGCCGGAAGCTTCAGCAAGTTCCGCGACGTGGTTGACGAAACGCATGGCGGCGACGAAGTCGTGAAACTGGAAGATGCGCACCAGTTCCTCGGACTCGATGTGCCATTCGGGCACGGATTCAAGCAGGGAAACGATCTGCTGATCGGAGAGAGCGGACATGGTTTCCTCCATTTCTTGCTGATCTCATCGAACCGAGACTGTTGATGGATGCAGGCAGGGTGGCTGGGGATGCACGGAGGCCGGGAAAGGGATGAATCCCAGGGGATCAGGATTCCGGCGGGTGGGGGATGGGCGCAATGTCAAAGGTGGAGAAGCGTTTGTTCTGGCCTGTAATTTCGGACCTGAGTTCGTGCCAGAGCTCATTGGGGATCTTGAGGAAGACTTCGACGACGGCAGGATCGAACTGGGTTCCTGAGCAGCGCAGGATTTCTTCGCGGGCGGCGTCGAAGCTTCTTGCCTTGCGATAGGGTCGATCGCTGGTGATGGCGTCCAAGGCGTCGGCTACGGCGAAGATTCGGGAGCCGATGGGAATTTCAGAGCCGCTGAGCGCATTGGGATAGCCGGAGCCGTCGAAGTGTTCCTGATGGGAGAAAACGATTTCAGCGGATTCGGCGAGGAAGGGGATCTTTCGAAGCATGTTGTAGCCGCGAGCGCAGTGTTCGCGCATGACGATCTGTTCTTCCGGGGATAGGCGGCCGGGCTTGCGGAGGATCTCGTCGGGTATGGCCATTTTGCCGATGTCGTGGAGGAAGGCGCCGCGGGCGATGACCTTGATCTGGGCGGGTCCGATGCCCATGGCGCGGGCGAGGGCGATGGTGTAAGCGGTGACGCGCTTGGAGTGTCCTTCTGTTTCGGAGTCTTTGAGATCGAGTGCATCGCCGAGGGCCTCAAGGGTGACGTCGTAGGAGTGTTCGAGATTCTCCATGGCCTGGCGGAGCATTTCGGTACGGGCGCGGACGACCTGTTCGAGGTTCTGCTGGTAGTTGTGGCTGTCTTGGAGGGCCTGGCGGTGGTCGAGAGCGCGGTGCACGGTATTGACGAGGTGTTCGCGTTCGAAGGGTTTGAGGAGGTAGTCGTAGGCTCCTCGGCGCATGGAGTCGATCGCCACGCTGATGTCGTGGATGGCGGTGACCATGACGACGGGAAGCTGGGGCTGCTGGCTGTGGATGCGTTCGAGGAGGGTGATGCCGTTGCCGTCTTGCATGACGATGTCGGTGAGAACAAGATCGAAGGCGTTGCGTTCGAGGAGTTCAATGCCTTCGCGGCCGCTGGCAGCCAACTGGACATCGTACCCCTGGCGCTCGAGGGAGGAGCCGATCATGGTGCGGACATGCGGTTCGTCATCGACGACAAGAATGCGGGCGGTACGGCGCGGCCGTGCGGAGGCGTGGGCCTCTGCTTCCGCGCGAGAACCAGACGCAGTGGAGGCTACTTGCAGCCGTGTCAGATTCAAAGCCAATCCCAGATCCTCCCACGATCTTTAGCGACCGTTCTATCGGTTGCAAGAACAAACGCATCAGAAGTGGAGCATTCTTTGTTGCGCCCTCGAACTAATTGGATGCACAAGGGCCAACTGAGAACGCATTTACCTCTGAAAAACCGCCATGTTCTAATCCGCAAGGGATACGCGACTGACCATCTGAGAAGATCCGAGGAGAGTTATCAAAGTGCGGTCCGGATTCTCTCGCGAACATCGGGCCCGGGTAGTTTTCCTCAAAAATCCATAGAAGTCCGTTTTTGTTTCTTGCAGATAAAAACTTGGGCAAAATCAAAGCAGTGTTGCATTTACGACTCTTCTGGACTGAGCCAGCGATGCAGAATGAGCGAGGGTTTAGCTTCCCAGATCGAGTCCCCGGTCATTCTAAAGGAAGGTTACTCCCAGATGCAGCGGAGGGGAATACCTTTCTGACTTCACCCCAGATTTGAATTGAGAGACTCTATTGTGGCTTGAACGGGCGAAAGTTGCATCTGTTTTCTTGCTATGACGGAAGGAAGCATGGTTCAGGACGCAGAAATGCGGAAATAGAGGCAATAAAAACCCGTAAACCGGCGCATGCGGGTAGCAGGAAGGCGGTACTGGAGGACGGTTGAGGCGAGTAAGCAGGGCTTGGTGGGGCTGGGGGGGAGTGCTTCGTCGTCTTTTTGAAGGGATTCCGCAAATACCTGATTCTATTGTCATTTTATGGATTTATTGAGCAGTGCGGAGAGAAATCCGGGCGGCGCCGCAGGGAAGATGGCAGGATTTTTTGTCACTGGTGGGGGTGGCTTGCGCAGAGATGGAGGGCGACGGCATTGGTCCATGTTGATCCGAGAGGGACGGTGACCACTTTGGTTCAATGTGATCATCGGCCCGCAGAGAATGGCGCACATTGTTCAGTGGGGTTAGTGGGTGCGGAAGGGAAATCAGTAAGGAAGGCTGGCCGGAAAGGGAAGCGCAACACGAAATCCGCGATCGGTTACTTTTGTTTATCGCGTTCAGCCAAGGTTTCCTTCTGGCGGGCGCGGCGGGTGGTGGCCCAGCCTTCTTTGGTTACCTGGTGGGCGCGGGCGACGCCGAGCGATCCGGCGGGCACGGTTCTGGTGATGCAGGAGCCGGCGCCGATGTAGGCCTGGTGGCCGATTTCGACAGGGGCCACGAGCGTGGAGTCGCTGCCGATGAAGGCGTCTTTGCCGATGAGGGTTTTGTGTTTGTGTACGCCGTCGTAGTTGCAGGTGATGACGCCGGCACCGATGTTGGTGTTTTCGCCGATTTCGGTATCGCCGAGGTAGGTGAGGTGGCCGGCTTTGACGCCTTTGTGGAGCTTGGCCTTCTTGGTTTCGACGAAGTTTCCGATGTGGACTTCGGGGCCGATTTCGCAGCCGGGGCGGATATGGGCGAAGGGGCCGATTCGAGCTCCGTCGGCGATGGCGCTGTCAGAGAGGACGCAGTTTTGGCGGACGAGGACGTCCTGGCCGAGGGTGCAGTTTTCAATGACGGAGTAGGAGCGGATGCGGGAGTCTGGGCCGATGCGGGTGGCGCCGAGGAGCTGGACGTAGGGTTCGATGACCGCGTCTGGGGCGATTTCGACGGAGGCGTCGATGACCACGGTTTCAGGGCGGAAGATGGTGACGCCGGAGGCCATGAGGCGGCGGGCGGTGGCGAGGCGGAGGCTGGCGTCGAGATCCATCATTTCGGCAATGGTATTGGCGCCGAGAAGCTCGTCGGGGTCGGAGGTCTTGAAGGCGACGACACGCTCGCCGGCGGCGTGGAGGACCTGGGCCATGTCGGTGAGGTAAAGCTCGCCGTGGGGATTGCAAGTGGTGAGTTTGGCGAGGTTGGCGAGGAGCGGGGCGGTCTGGAAGGCGTAGAGGCCCATGTTGACTTCAGGCAGGGAAAGCTGCGCGGGGGTGAGCATTTTCTGCTCGATGATGGCAATGACTTCGGGGGAATCGGTGGCGGGGTGGATGATGCGGCCGTAGCCGGTGGGCTGCGCGGGCTCGGCGGTGGTGAGGGTCATGGCGGCGTGGTGGGACTGGTGGAAGCGGACCAGGGCGGCCAGGGTTTCGGCGGTGATGAGGGGGGCGTCGCCGGAGAGGACGAGGATGTTGTCGTAGCCGGCGACGGCATCTTTGGCAGACTGGATGGCATGGCCGGTTCCGCGCTGCTCGGTTTGCTCGACGAACTGGATGCCGGTGGCGGCAACAGCGGCTTTGACTTTGTCGGCCTGGTGGCCGACGACGGCGAAGATGCTGGCGGGCGGGACGATTTGAGAAGCGGCGGCGATGACGTGGGCGAGGAGGGGCTTGCCGCCGATTTCATGGAGGACTTTGGGGCGGCGGGATTTGAGGCGGGTGCCTTTGCCGGCGGCCATGATGACGACGGCGAAATTATGGGCTGATGCGAGGCCTGCACTTTCCATGAACTTGCTCCGGGACACCTGCGGTGCGGCAGACGTGTCTTGTGCTGAAAATTAGAATCTTGCTTTCCCACCCAAACCGCGAAACTGCCGCGGTTTGGATGGGGCACGGAGGGTTTCAGTTGCTATCGGCGGCCGGGGAACCGTGTTGGCTGGGAGCTCCGGGGATGGTGATGTCGATGGGGTGGATGGGGCCGAGGTTGAGGGTGTCGAGGCCGGGCTTGATTTCAGGTGCGTTGCCGACGACGAGGATGGCGAGCTTGTCGGGGTGAATGTATTTAGCGGCGGCGGCGGTGAGGTCGGGAACGGTTACCTTCTCAAGAGCTGCCTTGTAGGTTTCGAGGTAGTCGGCGGGGTAACCGTAGAACTCCAGGCGGACGCGCTCGGCGAGGACCTTATCGCGGGTGTCGTATTTGAAGAGGAACGAGTTGAGGATGTTGTCTTTGGCTCGGGCGAGTTCAGCGTCGGTAAACGGCCGGGAGTTGAGGCCGGCTATTTCACCGAGGACAGCCTTGGTTGCTTCGACGGTGGTGGCGCTCTTGGTGAGAGCGACGGCGTTGAAGGTGCCGGGGTGGTCGTAGCCGAAGGAGATGCCTCCGCCGGTTTCATAGGCGAGGCCGAGCTCGGTGCGTACCTTTTGGAAGAGGCGGCTGGTGAAGCCTCCGCCGAGGATCTCATTCATGACGGCGAGGGTGGGGACGTCGGGATTGTGGCGGTCGATGCCCATGCCGACGATTTCGATGTCGGACTGGTTTACATCTGATTTGTTGATGAAGTAGACGCCTGGCGCAGCGCCGGAGAAGACATCGTGACGGGCGGGCAGGGGTTTGACGGGAGGAAGGCCTTCAAAGGCGGCGCGGAGCTTGGCTTCCATGGCGGCGGGGTCGAAGTCGCCGCTGATGGCGACGATGAGCTTTGCGCCGATGGTGCGGTCGTGCCAGGCCTGGAGGTCAGCGAGGGTGACCGCGCCGATGGTGGCAAGTTCTGGCTGGCGGGTGTAGGGGCCGTTGGGGCCGTAGACGAGCTTGGCGGCTTCGCGACCGGCGATTCCGCCCTCTTCGTCGTTGCGGCGGACGATGCCTGTGGCTTCCTGCTGCTGGGCCAGTTGGAGCTTTTCCTGGTTGAATTTGGGGTGCAGGAAGAGGTCGAGGGCGAGGGAAAAGACCTGGTCGGAGTCGCCTTTCAGCGAATCCCAGGAGACGGCGGTTGAGTCGTCGTCGCCGCCGGTCTCAATGTGCGCGGCTTTGGCTTCAAGGAGGTCGTCCATGGCGTCGCCGTCCATTTTGGCAGTACCGCTGGTGCGCCATGCCTCGCCGTAGAGGCCGATGAGGCCGGCCTTGGATGGGTCTTCATCGCGGGAGCCGCCGGGGATGAGGATGGAGCCGGAGACGAACGGGAGCTCGTGGTCTTCCTGAAGGAAGAGGACGATGCCGTTTTTGAGCTGGATGCGCCTGGGTTGCTGGGGGTGGAATTCGTGGAGCTTGGGGATGGGGATTTTTTCCCAGGGTTTTTGCTGCTGGGCGGAGAGCGCGGGGGTGACGAGGGCGGCGAGGATGGCTATGGCGAAGATGGATTTGGAGATGCGGGTTGCCTCGGGGGCTGAAGCCCAGGTGTTCTTTTGGCATTCAATGTACGGGCTGAAGCCCGTACCCTTCACGCTGGCTTTGTTCATTGCGCGCCTCCGTTTGCGGTTTCGGGCTTCAGGTTGGCGGAGGGAGCGTCGGTCTCGATCCAGGTCTCGGTTCGGTTGGAGGGGATGAAGATCTGGTTGGCCAGGCGGCGAATGTCTGCCTTGGTGACCTTGTCTACCTTGTCGAGTTGGAGAAAGAGTTCGCGCCAGTCGCCGTAGCGGGTCTGGTACTCGGCGAGGTCGTTGGCGAGGCCCTGGTTGTCGGCAAGGCCGCGGAGCAGGTCGGCGCGGGTTCGGGTTTTGAACATGGCCAGTTCATCGTCAGTGACGTCGGAGGCTTTGAGCTTCTCGATCTCCTTGTGGATGGCGTCGCGCATCTGCTGAGGCGTGTGGCCGGGGAGGGGTGCAGCAAAGAAGACGAATAGACCAGGATATTTATCGCCGGGATAGGGGCTGACGCCCTCTGCCGCGGCGGCGATTTGCTGGTCGCGAACGAGGCTGCGATAGAGGCGGGAGACGCGGCCGTTGGACAGGATGTCGCTGATGGCGTCGTAGACGGCGCTGTCGGGGTTGCGGAAGTCGGGGCGGTGGTAGCCCTCGATATAGATGGGCTGGCTTTGGTCGTGAATGACGACCGTTTTCTCGGCGAACTGTTTGGGTTCGACGGTGGTCATCTCTTCCGGCTTGGGGCCGCCGGGAACCTTGCTGAAGTATTTTTCCAGCATGGGCATGGCTTCAGCGGCGCCAATGTCGCCGACGACGGCTACGACGATATTGGCGCCGACGTAGTACTTTTTGTGGAAGGCCATGGCCTCGGTGGCGTTGATCTGGCTGACTTCGCTGGGCCAGCCGATGGAGCTGCGGCCGTAGTTGTGGGCGACATAGGCTGTGGCCAGGAACTGCTCGAACAGGCGGCCCTCGGGGTTGGAGTCGGTGCGCATGCGGCGCTCTTCGATGACTACATCGCGCTCCTTGTAGAACTCGCGGGGGACGGTGTCGGCGAGGCGGCTGCTCTCAAGGTAAGCCCAGAGTTCGAGGCGGTTTTCAGGCATGGACCAGAAGTACAAGGTGTCGTCGAGGCCGGTTTCAGCGTTGAGGCCTTCGGCGCCGTTGCGTTCGGCAATGTCAGTAAACTGGTTGGGAACAACGAATTTTTCTGCCTCTTTTTGGGCGGCGAGAAAGGCCTTTTGGAGTTCAGCGAGCTTTTGAGGGTCGCGGCCGACGGGCTTGAGGAATTCGGCTTCATAGGCGTTGTTGGCTACTTCGACTTTGGCGAGCGCGACTTTTTCGGCGGGGTAGTCGGTGGTGCCGATTTCGCTGGTTCCCTTGAAGGCGAGGTGCTCAAACATGTGGGCCAGGCCGCTTTGGCCGGAGGGGTCGTTGACGTCGCCGGCATCAATGAAGGTGGCGTAGCTGAAGACCGGGGCGTCGGGCCGGTCGCAGAGGATGAGGGTGAGTCCGTTGGGCAATACCTTGGTGGTGATTTTCTGCTCGAAGCTCTTCAGGTTCTGAGCTTGCCCGGTGAACGGTGCGCCGAGGGTAATTGCCGCGAGGCCCAGTGTGAGGAGCGCGGTTCGCATTCTGCTTTGCATCCAATCTCCTTGTGTGCTTTTTGCCCGGCCTTGTGTGCTTTTGCCAGATTTTAGAGGCCAGGCGTTCCGGAAGGGCAACGGTCGCCTTCTTCCAAGCTAGTTCCCTTGACCGGAGGGGGTCAAACCACCTGCGGTGGGGCAGACGCCACCTGCGGTGGGGCAGACGCGGCTTCGCCGCCAGATTGGCGCTGTGCTTTGCCCCTTCGCGCCAGAAAAAAGGCGCGACGCCCAGATCGACCTAAACCTCGACCCAAAGGGTTCAGGGGCGGGCGCGTCAGGTGCGCAGACTGTGTACGATTGAATATGGCTTTGTTTTCATCCATAAAGGATTATTCTTCGGGGCGGAGGCGGCTGCTGAAGGCTGGATTTTGGGGCGCTGCGGGACTGGCACTTTACTCTGGCGAGATTGCGCGCCATTGGGTTGAGGTAGTGGAATCGGATGTAAAATTGGCCGGGTTACCGCGGGTGTTTGATGGAATGCGGATTGTGCAGTTGAGCGACTTTCATCTGGATGCGTGGTCCGAGCCTTACTTTATCCGCCAGGTGGTTGAGCGTGTGAACCGGATGGAGCCGGATGTGGTGGTGCTGACGGGAGACTTTGTAACCGATGGGTTCGGTACCCAGAAGTACCAGTTTGAGGCTGCGCGGCAATGCGCTGGAATCCTCTCGGGACTGCGATGCAAGGACAAATTCGCGGTGCTGGGCAACCACGATATCGGGGTAGGAAGGGAGGAGGTGGGCAGGCCGCTGAAGGAGAACGGAATCCCGGTACTGCGCAATGAGTGCGTCCCGTTGAAGCGAGGGAGTGAGAAGATCTGGCTGTCTGGGGTGGATGACCCAGTTTTGGGCCACCCGAATCTGGACCAGGCGATCCCCTACTCGATTCGGAATGTGCCGGACGAGCCCGTGGTGCTGATGTGCCATGCGCCGGATTATGCCGATACGGTTTTGAAGCATGAGTCGGGCGCGTCAGTGGGTTTGATGTTGAGCGGTCACACGCACGGCGGCCAGGTACGGCTACCAATGCTGGGCGCTCTGGAATTGCCGGAGCTGGGCAAGAAGTATGTTGAGGGGATGTTTCAGCTGGGGGCGATGCATTTGTATGTGAACCGGGGGATTGGGACGATCGGGCTTCCGTTCCGGTTGAACTGCCCGCCGGAGATTACGGTCTTGACGCTGCGGGCAGGGTGACTGCGGGCTTTCGCGGCTGCGGAAAAACTACCAAATGGCCGAAGTTTTGAAAGGGCACGGCTTCAGCCGTGCCGCAAGTGGCTGAAAATAAAAGCTGGGCTTTAGCCCCCGAGGGATGTTCTTTGTGAATCTTGACTCAAA
>Ga0302278_10000397_pt1 | contig 56744 bp, 50 predicted proteins | sample III_Bog_N3_2_FD_194543 | JGI IMG/M metagenome (GOLD analysis project Ga0302278, IMG submission 194543) | Peat permafrost microbial communities from Stordalen Mire near Abisko, Sweden - III_Bog_N3_2 | ecosystem: Environmental > Terrestrial > Soil > Wetlands > Peat | place: Sweden: Abisko...
CAGCCAGAAGGAAACACCGTACGAAGGACTTGCCAGTTCTCCAGTTCAGCCATGTGGAAAGACTAGATCAACATCGAAAAATCGTCAACCTGTATCTTAGCGCTTATGGCTACCCCCCCCACCCCTATTCTGCAGATAACTTCCTTGTTTTCTTGAGGTTACAGGCATGGTTGCGCTGTAAAATCGTCAAAACAAAGGCGTTACCCGCAAAATCGTCCAGGATAAGGAGTTAGCAGCTCTTTTGCAGGACAAGGAGGACGATCGGGAGAAAATGCTCCTCAGAATTATTGTGCGACGACGAGGCAAAATGATCTGCAAACAACTGAGCCTGTTGCAAGCCCTGACGCCACTCACACTCCACTTTGAATTCTGCAAGCGGCACTCTATTTTTGAATTACCTTTCTGCTGCTTATAGCGAAACCACAGTAGGTGTATCCCGGAAGCACGCCCGCCAAGTGGCTTTTTCCTCAAGAAAAAGCCACGCTGGATACTCCTAACAAGGCTACGGCTACTGTGGTTTCGCTCTAGAGCGACTTACCCATTTCATAGGCCTGTTTCATCGCATTGCTTGTCAGAATGTCGCCGATTTCCCAAGCGCCGGTGCCATACACGATGCCCTTTTCCTTTGCCCCCGGCAGACAGGAAGTAAATGCCTGGAAGCCCTCGATGGCTGGCTTCATGGCGGCCTTGTCGCCGTCCGCCGCGGCCACGATGAAATAAAACTCCTTGTTGACGATCTTCGTGTACCGCTCCACGCACCGGTCAATCACAGTCTTCATCTGGGCGCACATCGTGTAGAAGTAGACCGGCGTCGCCATGACGATGACGTCAGCCGCAATCATGCTGTCGAGGATCTGCGCCATATCATCCTTCTGCGCGCATTTTCCATCGTCCCGGCAGGTATAACAGCCCGTGCAGTAGTTGATTTTCTTATCGGCCAACACCACTTTTTCAACCTTGTGCTTTGCTTCGACTGCGCCTTCCATGAACTGGTCGCAGAGTGCGTTCGAGTTTCCCTTTTTTCTGGGACTCGAAGAAAGAATCAGTACGCGTTTGCTCATAGTGCCTCCTCTCGCGAAGCCAATGAAAATGATTGGAAGTCTTCCATCGGTCTGTTCTCCGTCGCCCGGCGCGCCAGTTTTACCTTCGCGCCGGGCGGCGCTTTTTTGTCAGAGCGTAACCAGTTCGTACTGATCGTTGCCCATGCGCAGGGCTTTCATGTATTCGAGCTGATGCAGTCCGCTGCGCGACTGAATGCGTTCTACCATATCGTGCCGCTGCAACTCAGGCTGTGAATAGACCAGATCGACAGAAGCCTTGTCGATGGCCAGAATATCCCGCGAGGCCAGAATGCCAATGTCGTTGCAGGTGGGCTTGGCTCCATGCGCATCGCAATCGCAGTCCACGGAGATATTCTTCAGAACATTGATATAGGTGATATGCGAGCCGAAGTGCGCGGTGGTTGCCCTGCCCGACTCGACCATGCGCTCCAGGAAGAGTTCGCCTTTCGGCCAGCCCTCGCCGTGAATCTGCCGCTTGCCGCCCTGGCCGGACGCGCAGCCGATGGCGATGTTCTTGAGCGACCCGCCGAAGCCGCCCATTGTGTGGCCTTTGAAATGCGTATAGACGAAGAGGGAATCGTAATTCAACAGATTCTTGCCTACGGCGATCTCTGTCAGATGCTCTCCGGGAGCATGAGGATGCGTGGCAGATGAGGGCGCGTCAAGATATTCGCGCAAGCCTGGAATCGGAAGCATGGCGTCGCCGTCCGCATCCATGATGTCGACCGGGCAAAAATCGAAGCCGTTGGTTTTCAGCGTTTCCCGATGCGTTGCTGTCTTTTGCCGCGGGCTGGGATAAAGGACATTGCACTCCACGATGGTGCTGTTGGCGATGTGCGGCTGCAAGCCGCGAATGAACTCAATGGGCAGCAGGTTCGGCCCATGCGGCTCGCCGGTGTGCAGCTTGATGCCGATCTTGCCGGTCATTCCTTCATTGATTTTCGAGTAGAGTTTCAGCAATCCGTCAACGCTGATGTCTTTTGTGAAGAAGACCTGCGATTTGCCTTGCACGGTTGTGGCGCCGGCAATGCTGTTCAAGTCACAGACGGCCACGGCGCCCAGCGCAATCGCGCCGTTCTTCAAAAAAGTACGGCGAGGCATTTTCTCTTCCATTTTTTCCCCTCAGTCAGAGACGATTCCTGATCGTAAAAGTCGCTCCTGGCTCTTAACTGCTTGATTTTGCTCCATCCGGATAACGCTCAGATGAGCAGAATTGCGCTATCTGAGCATCCTTGGCGGTAAAAAATCAAGCGGCCAGAGAACTAAAGCGAAACCACAGCAGTTGTATCTCGGAAGCACGCCCGCCAAGTGGCTTTTTCACCAAGAAAAAGCCACACTGGATACTCCTGACAAGGCTACGGCTACTGTGGTTTCGCTCTAGCGGCCAACTGTTTTCTGGAGAGCCTCCGGATAGCGAGCGCCTTGCACCTCAATTGTAGAGAGGGCGCTCTCGATCTCGCTCAGGTCGCTAGCCGTCAGTTCGATCTCAACGGCTCCGATGTTCTCTTCCAGGCGATGCAGCTTCGTCGTGCCAGGAATGGGAACAATCCACGGCTTCTGGGCCAGCAGCCAGGCGAGAGCGATCTGGGCGGGCGTCGCCTCTTTCTGCGTCGCGATGGCGCTGAGCAAAGCAACCAGCTCCAGATTCGCCTTTCGGGCTTCCGGCGCAAAGCGCGGCAGCGTGCTGCGGAAGTCGGTGGAGTCGAACTTGGTGTTCTCGTCCACCTTCCCCGTGAGGAAGCCTCTGCCGAGCGGGCTAAAAGGCACAAAGCCGATGCCCAGCTCTTCGAGCGTGGGCAGCACTTCCGCCTCGGGGCCGCGCGTCCACAGCGAGTATTCGCTCTGCACTGCCGTCACCGGCTGCACGGCGTGGGCGCGGCGAATGGTCTTTGGAGCCGCTTCAGACATCCCAAAGTGCTTGACCTTGCCTTCCTGAATGAGGTCCTTCACCGCGCCGGCCACCTCCTCGATGGGCACTTCCGGATCAACGCGGTGCTGATAGAAGAGATCGATGGCATCGATCTTCAAACGCTTGAGCGAGGCTTCCGCAACCTGCTTGATGTGCTCGGGCCGGCTGTTCAGTTCCTTCGAACTCCGGCTCCCGTCGGGCTGAAAATCGAAGCCGAATTTGGTGGCGATGACCACCTGCCCGCGGAAGGGAACGAGAGCCTCGCCCAGCAGTTCTTCGTTCTTGAATGGGCCGTAGGCCTCCGCCGTGTCGAAGAATGTGACGCCGCGCTCGACCGCCGCGCGCAGAAGCGCGATCATCTCCTGCCTGTCCGGGAACGGCTTGTACGAAAAGCTCATTCCCATGCAGCCGAGGCCGAGCGCTGATACTTCCAGATTGCTTTTTCCAAGCTTGCGCTTTTGCATTGTTTCTCCTAGTCCCTCTAATCCCTGGTCAGAATTGCTATCGAACGAACCGCCTCCTATCGAATCGCCAGCGTGCCGTTCTCCTTTTACTCGGACTTGAGAGAAGCCATGTCGATGGAGAAACGGTATTTCACGTCCGACTTGACCATCCTCTCGTAGGCTTCGTTGATCTTCTGGATTGGAATCACCTCGACGTCGGCGGTGATGTTGTGCTCGCCGCAGAAGTCGAGCATTTCCTGGGTTTCCGGAATGCCGCCGATGCAAGAGCCGGAAAAGCTGCGCCTGCGCGCGATCAGGCCGAAGGCCCCGACCGCCAGGGGCTTATCCGGCGCGCCGACAAGGGTGATGTTGCCGTCGATGCCCAGCAGGTTGATATAGGCGTTGATGTCGTGCTCGGCGGCAACGGCGTCGAGAATGAAGTCGAAGCTGCCGGCGTGCTTCTGCATCTCGTTGGCATCGCGGGAGAGGACGACTTCATCCGCGCCGAGGCGCAGCGCGTCTTCCTTTTTGCTGGGCGAGGTGGTGAAGACCACCGTATGCGCCCCCAGAGCGTGCGCAAACTTCACGCCCATGTGGCCCAGTCCGCCCAGGCCGACCACGCCGGCTTTCTTGCCCTTGGTGACGCCCCAGTGGCGCAGGGGCGAGTACGTGGTGATTCCGGCGCAGAGCAGCGGCGCGGCTCCGGCAAGGTCAAGGTTCGCGGGCACACGAAGAACAAATCGCTGGTCAACGACAATGCTCTCGGAGTAGCCGCCGTAAGTAACTCCTCCCAGGTGTTTGTCGGGCAGGTTGTAGGTGAAGGTCGCATTCGGACAGAACTGTTCGAGTCCGGCCTTGCACGCGGGACAGTCGCCGTCGGAGTCAACCAGGCAGCCAACGCCGACCAGATCGCCGAGCTTGAACTTGGAAACCGCGGAGCCGGTCTTGATGACGCGGCCAACGATCTCATGGCCGGGCACGCAGGGGTAGACGGTGGGCATAAAGTCGCTCCACTGGTTGCGAACCTGGTGAAGATCAGAGTGGCAGATGCCGCAGAAGAGGATTTCGATCTGCACGTCGGTTTCGGCTGGATCGCGTCGCGCGATCTTGGTGGAAGCAAGCCGCGAAGTCGCGCTGGCGGCGGAATAGGCTTTGACGTTGTACATCAAGTGACCTCCTGGCCTTCTCGGCCAATGTTTGCAACGGAATTTGCGTGCAGTCCTTTAGATGACCAAAGCGGAGTCCGCGCTGCTTTGTGCCTGAGAACCGCCTCCGGCGAACCACCAAGCCGGGCAATCGAGTCGAAAGCGCCAGTTGCCTTGCCGCGCGCTTCCTCTCACAATCCAGAGAATAGGCCGGGGCATTCCTGGAGCGGTATCCCGATTCTTCCGATTGATTGCCTATTCCTGTCGATAGATAAGTTTTCTGTGCAATGCGGGCTGATTCAACGGTAGGCTGAGAATGAGGGAGCCAAGCGAGATTCCAATGGCAAAACAGAGGGATGCAAACGGAGAATCCCAGGCCCAGGCGGCTGCGATGCGGGCCGCGCTGGCGCGCAAAATCGCGATCCACATTCACTCCGATGGCAAAGAGCCAACCAGCATTCCGGGCCTGAGCCTTTACCGCAAAAGCACTCCGACGGAGTGCACTTCCGCCGCTTACATGCCGGAGCTGATTGTCTTTGTTCAAGGAGAGAAGCGCATTAACGTTGGCGGGGCAACGCTCCTGTGCGACGAAACCACATTCCTGCTCACCTCAATCGATATGCCGGTCATCAGCCAGGTGACCAAGGCGTCGGTGGAAGCGCCGATCCTGGCGTTGATGCTCAAGCTTGAAATGCCGACCGTCCGGGAGATTCTCAGCCAGGAGGAGTTTCATGGGACCGAAGCGGTTTCCGGCGCGCGCGGCATGGCCGTCGGAAAGACTGCGCCCGAACTGCTCGACGCATGTTCCCGATTGCTCAATCTGCTTGACGCACCGCAGGATAATCCATTTCTCAGCAACCTGATTCAACGGGAGATCATCTACCGCCTGCTGCGCTCGCCGGTTGGCAAGCATCTGCGCGCCATCGCCACGCTGGGCGAACAGAGCAACCGGACAGCCAGGGCCGTCGAGTGGCTGAGGGAGAACTACTCCAAGCCCCTGCGCGTCGAGGAACTCGCATCGGTCGCGCAGATGGGGATTTCCACCTTGCACCATCATTTCCGCTCTTTGACGGCGATGAGCCCGCTGCAATACCAGAAGCAGCTTCGGCTGCACACGGCGCGCGTGCGCATGCTTATCGACGGCCTGGACGCCGCCAGCGCGGCCTTCGAGGTCGGCTATGAAAGCCCAAGCCAGTTCAGCCGGGAGTACAGCCGGTTCTTTGGCCAGCCGCCGATGCGGGACATCAAAGCGCGCATCGGCGCCGGCGCCGCAACGGGTCTCGATTCACTGGAAGCCTAGTTGCCGCAGCAACGCCAGTAACGGCGATCACTCTTCCCGCAGCAAAACCAGTGGATCGACAGCCAGCGCCCGGCGCGCCGGAATCCATGCCGCGATCATGCCCAGCAACATCATGGTCAGGCACACGCCGCCCAGCACCAGCGGATCTTTGGGTGTGGCCTGGTAGACGATAAACGACAGCACCCGCGTTGCCAGCACTCCCAGCGCCAGGCCCAGCGCCGAGCCGATGGCCAGCAGGCGAAAGGCGCGTCCCAGCGAAGCGCGCAGAACCTGCCCCTGCCCAGCGCCCAGCGCCACGCGAATGCCCAGCTCGCGCATCCGCTTGCTGACCACATAAGAAGCCATGCCAAAGACGCCCGTAACCGCCAGCATCGCGCCCAGCAATCCCAGGACGCCCAGCGCCAAAGTTGCCACGCGCGCGGGGAATAATGCGGTATGCATTTCCTCGGTCCATGGCCGCACCTCGATAGGCAGCCCGGAATCCAGCCCGTGCAGCGTTCTATCCAGCGCCCCAGCAATCTCCAGCGGACTGCGCCTGGAGCGCACGACCAGCCAAGCAGGGCTCGATTTATGCTGCTGGAACGAGAAGAACATGGCGGGCTGCTGATCCTCCGTAAGCGTCCGGTATTTCCCGTCTTCCACCACGCCCACCACTTCCGCCCGGCTTCCGCTCCAGAACTTGAAATGCCCACCCACCGCCTTGTCCACCGATCCAAAAACCGTGACCGCAAACTGCCGGTTCACCAGAGCCACCGTCGGCGTCTGGCTGTCGTCGTGCATCGTCAGGTCCCGGCCCGTTATGAGATGCGTGCCCGCCGCCTTCATGTAGCCAGGCGATACGTTGTAGTTCATTGCGTCCGCAACGGAGTTGGTCGGCCGATAATCGGTCGTGCTGTCAGGATAAACGCCGGAGTCGCCTCCGCCCATGCCCAACGGAATCTGATTTGTGTAACCCACGTCCGTCACGCCTGGAATAGCCGCCGCCGCATCAAGCATCCGCTTCTGCATCTGCGGCGCTTGTTCGTCGGTGTACCCCGCCATGCGCAGATCGCACTCCGCAACCACCGCGTTCTGCGGCTGAAATCCGTAGCTGCTGTCGAGCGAGCGCATCAGCCCGCGCACAGCCACCAGCGATGACGTTACGAGCACCGCGCAGATGGCAATCTGGGTCACCAGCAGCACGTCGCGCATCGTGAAGCGCTTCATCCCCGCCACGCCGCTGCTGCCCGTCCGGATCACCTGCCACGGATCGGCGCGCATCACCTGCCGAACCGGCACTATCCCGAACAGCAGTCCGCTGACCAAAGCCAGCCCCAGCGCCACCAGATAGGTGCGAACGTCAGGATTCACCGGGACAGTTACCGGGACATCCGGAATCGGCTGCCAGGCGCTCAGGCCGTGCAGAATCGCCACACTGCCGGCCAGCCCAACCGCGCCTCCGGCCAGCGAAACCAGCACTGCCTCTGTCAGCAGTTGCCGCAGAATCAGCCCGCGCCGCGAGCCCAGCGCCAGCCGCAGGGCTACTTCCTTTGCGCGGTCCGCCGCGCGCGCCGCAAACAGGCTTCCCAGGTTCGCGCACGCCGCCAGCAGAATCAGCCCGGCCAGCAGCATCAAGCCGGCCATGAAGGCCCGCGCCGGTCCGCCCAGCATGTCGCCGATCAGCCCCGGACGAGCCAGGGAGAAACTCACCCCTTCGTCGTCGGACGGATACGTCTTCGCCAGCCACGCGGCGATAGCATTCAGGTCTGCTGTCGCCTGTGCCGGAGTAACGCCCGGCTTCAGCCGCCCCACCACAAACGGCCCGTGATCGCCGCGATATTGAAGCGTGTCCTGGCCCATGATAAGGGGCTGCTCGATGATGGGAATCCAAATCGCCGGTGAAAAGAACAGCTCCGTTCCGCGAAACGCCGGCGGCGCAACTCCCACGACTGTGAAGGGGTGCTTGTTGATTTCCACCATCCGTCCCACGACACCCGCGTCGCCATGGAAATAGCTGTTCCAGTACGCATAACTCAGCACAACGTAGGGAGCGCTGTTCATGCCTTTTTCGTCTGAAGCATGGAAAAACCGCCCCAGATAGGGCTGGATTCCCAGCGCGTCGAAGTAGTTTCCGCTGGTCAGGTAGGGCCACGCCGAGGTCGGATTCCCGCCGGTATCCACCCCCACCGGACCAATGAGCTCGAAGGTCACCAGGCTCTCGAAGGTCCGGTTGCGGTCCCGCAGATCCAGGTAGTCCAGATACGACTGCGACGGATACTTGAAGCGCTGCACCGTGTAGAGGTTCTGCGCATGGGGCACATTCACGGGCCGCAGCACCAGGGCATTCAGAACGCTGAACACCACGGCATTTGCGCCGATTCCCAGCGCCAGGGTGACAATCGCCGTCAGAACAAAGCCCGGCGTTTTGGCCAGCTTCCGCATTGCGAGTTTCAGATCGTTGAACATGATTATTTTCTGGTACGCAACATTTAGGCTCGGAGTTCCCGCGCGCGGCAGGTTACGAAGACAATCTACAGAGCGAAGAGGCTGTAGGCGGAAAAGACTCTTGCGCTGAGCGCAAAAGCCGGGCCGCATGAACATTTTTCAAAATCCATCTTCAGACGAGGGTTTCCCTTGCTCTATCCTGCATCTGGGGGATTGCGATGAGGCCTTTGCTTTTTGTTCTTGCTGTTGTGTTTGGGATTGGCAATTTGATTGCGCAGACGCCTGGCTGGCAGCCTTCAATGGGACATACGCAAATAGCAATCTGGCCGGGGGCGGCGCCTGATCCGCAGCCTGTCAAGGGGCCGGAGATCGTCAAGTCGTCGGGGAAGAACGATCTGATTGCGGGTAAGCCGGTGGTGGAGGTGGACAACGTAACGCGGCCCACGATGACCGTCTATTCGCCCACGGGGAAAAATACGGGCGCTGCCGTGGTCGTGTTTCCCGGCGGCGGCTATCAGATTCTGGCCATCGATCTGGAAGGCACAGAGGTTTGCGACTGGCTGACGCCCAGAGGAATTACCTGTGTGCTGCTGAAGTATCGCGTAACGGATGTGGGGCCGTATCCGAAATCGGGACCCTATCCGGAATCGCCGATGGCGCTGGAAGATGCGCAAAGAGCAATGGGTCTGGTGCGCCTTCACGCCGCGGAGTGGCACATCGATCCGCACAAGATCGGCGTGCTGGGGTTTTCGGCGGGCGGGCATCTGGTGGCGGCGATTAGCACGCATTTCGAGAAGCGCTTGTATCCGGCAGTGGATGCCGCCGACAAGGAAAGCTGCCGCCCGGATTTTGCGGTGGCCGTCTATCCGGGGCATCTGTCGCTTGCCGCGGCGGAATGGGACGCTCAGCAAGGCGCGAAGAAGTTTGTGGTTCCCCATTCGGCAACCGCCGATAAGAATCTCACCTTGAACCCCGAGGTTCCCGTCAGCAAACGGACGCCGCCTACGTTCCTTCTGCAAAATGAGGATGACCACGTCGATAGCGTTTACGATGCGCTTTCTTACTACATTGCGCTGCAGAAGGCCGGGGTTCCGGTGGAGTTGCATTCGTATGCGCAGGGCGGCCACGCGTTCGGGCTGCGGCGCACGAAACTGCCGGTGACTGCATGGCCTCAGTTGCTGGAAACGTGGCTGGAGACGCTCGGAATGATTTCGAAGTAAGCGCTCCGGGAGCACATGCGGCAAGCGGCTTGCCGCCCCCGCGCGCGCAATTTGCTGCTGCCATGCCGTCCTCCTGTACACTGGAGTGTTAACGGCTATGAAAACAAAATATCCAATTGGCATTCTGGGCGCGACCGGCATGGTCGGCCAACGGTACATCCAACTGCTCGAAAACCACCCGTGGTTCGAGATTGCCTGGCTAGCGGCCAGCGACCGCTCCAGCGGCAAACTCTACGGTGACGCGGCCAAGTGGCGGCTGGATACGCCGCTGCCTGAGCGCATCGCCAAAATGACCGTGGCGGAGGCGGAGCCGGAAGGCGCGCCGAAGGTCATTTTTGCTTCGGTCGACGCGGCCATCGCCCGCGAGCTGGAGCCCAAGTTTGCCGAGGCTGGCTGCGCGGTGCTGTCGAACTCCAGCGCCTTCCGCATGGCTCCGAACGTGCCCCTGGTCATTCCCGAGGTCAACGCCGAGCACCTGAACCTGATCGAGGAGCAGCCCACGCGCAAGCAGTCGGGCGGCTACATGGTCACCAATCCGAATTGCTCGACCATCGGCCTCGTCGTGGCCCTGAAGCCGCTTCAGGAGCGCTTCGGCATCGAGAAGATCTTCGTCACCACCATGCAGGCCATTAGCGGCGCGGGCTACCCCGGCGTGCCCTCGATGGACATTCTGGATAACGTGGTGCCTTTCATCGGCAACGAAGAAGAGAAGATGGAGGAAGAGACCCTGAAGCTGCTGGGCGTCCTCGAAGGCCACGCGGTCAAGCCGCTGGCGGCGGGCATCAGCGCCAGTTGCAACCGCGTCGCGGTTGTGGACGGCCACACCGAGTGCGTCTCCATCAAGCTGGCCAAGCCGGCCACGCGCGAAGAGATTCTGGCGGCCTGGGCTGACTTCAAGCCGCTGGCCGGGCAGGATTTGCCCTTCGCGCCCGAGCAGCCCGTGCAGTACGCTCCGCAACCGGATCGCCCGCAGCCTCGACTGGACCGCAATCGCGGCCGGGGCATGGCCGTGACCGTGGGCCGTCTGCGTCCTTGCGGCCTGCTCGACTGGAAGTTCGTCGTGCTTTCGCACAACACCATTCGCGGCGCGGCCGGAGCCACCATCCTCAACGCCGAATTGCTGGCAAGTTTGGGAAAGCTGGACAGGTAGCCTGAGCAGCCTTGCGCTCGACAATTATCTTTGAATAAGCGGCGCGGCCTTGTCCGCGCCGCTTCAAAGTCAGGAAGATTCAGATGAGCGTGGTAGTGATGAAGTTTGGCGGCACGTCGGTCGAGGACCCGGCGGCCATCGGGCGTACGGCGGCCATCGTAGCCGGGCGCGTGGCCCTGGGCAAGCAGCCGGTCGTCGTTGTCAGCGCCATGGCCAAGGTCACCGACCAGTTGTTGCGCGCCGCTGCGGCTTCCGCCGAGGGCGACCGCACAGGCGCCCTGGCCATCAGTTCGCGTCTGCGCGCGCGCCATCGCGAAACGGCCGCTGCCCTGGTCAAGAATTCCGCCGATCTGGCGGCCTTGCATGAATTCATCGATCAGAAGTTCGACTCGCTCGATGAGGTACTGCGCGGCCTGGCGGCCATCCTCGAACTCACTCCGCGCATCTCCGACCTGATTGTCAGCTACGGCGAACGCATCTCCAGCCGCATCGTCGCCTCGGCCTTCCGCGAACTTGGCATCAACGCCGCTCACGTGGACGCGCGCGAAGTCGTCATCACTGACTCGCAGTTTCAGAAGGCCGTGCCGCAGTCCGCGCTCATTGAAAAGCGGGCCGCTGAAAAGCTGCTGCCACTCATCAAGCAGGGGCAGGTGCCGGTGATGGGCGGCTTCATCGCCGCCAACGAGGCCGGCATCACCACCACCCTGGGCCGCGGCGGATCGGACTTCAGCGGCGCTTTGATCGGCGGCGCGCTTACGGCCGAGGCCATCGAAATCTGGACCGACGTGGACGGCATCATGACCACCGACCCGCGCATCTGTCCCGACGCCCTGCGCGTCAAGACCATCAGCTTTGAAGAGGCCGCCGAGCTGGCCTACTTCGGCGCCAAGGTTCTGCACCCGGCCACGATTCTGCCGGCCGTCAAGAAGAATATCCCGGTCTTCGTGCTCAACAGCCGCAACGCCGCCTGCGAAGGCACGCGCATCACCTCTCTGGCCCCGCACTGCAAGAGCCCCTTCAAGTCCATCGCCGTCAAAAAGAAGCTCAGCATCATCGACGTCGTGGCCAGCCGCATGCTGATGACCCACGGCTACCTGAGCGAGGTCTTCGCCATCTTCGACAAGTACCAGTGCCCGGTCGACATGGTTTCCACCAGCGAAGTGAGCATTTCGCTGACCGTGGACTCGAACGACAAGCTGCCCGCCCTGGCTGCCGACCTGGGCAAGTTGGCCGACGTGAAATACGAGGGCCGCAAGGCGCTGATCTGCATGGTCGGCGACGACATCCGTGGCCAGCAGGGCATTGCCGCCCAGGTCTTCAACGCCATACGCCACATCAACGTACGCATGATCTCGCAAGGCGCCAGCGAAATCAACATGAGCTTCATGATCGACGAGGACGACGCCGAGGAAGCCGTGCGCAGCCTGCACGCCGCCTTCTTCCAGGACCCCGACCCGGCTATCTTCGACGTTGACGCGCGGCGGTCGTAGAGATCAGGAGTCTCAGGTCTCGAATCGGAGGGAAGCAGGGGCCTTCGGGCCCCTGAAATCTGGTCCGCAAAATGTGGCTCTAGCCACGGGCCTTTTGTTCACATTGCTGAGAAGCCTGGTGCCCCAGCTCCGGATTCTCAGACCTGGAAAACCACGAACCTTGACTGGCAATCCTCCACCAGTAAACAGAAGCTCCGTGCCCCATGCATTTCACGTTCTTTGTGAAATGGGTGGGAAACCTGAACACTCAACCCGCTGCGCTCCTGCCGGATGCCCCATCCTTGCGCTTTTTTCTGGCGCAAGGATGGGATACCACGAATCCTCTGCGAGCGAATAGCGAGCGATTGGCCCCACCGCAGGTGGCCATTGGCCCCACCGCAGGTGGCCCATCATCCCAGATCGGCCGCTTCTCCCCAACCAGATAAGACGAATTCCTTCAGCGCTTTGCGCGTGCGAGGCTCCGTTTCCATCGCAACCAGTTGTTCGTTCCCAAGCGCCGAGGGCTCCCCCTGGTAGCCGAGGGCGATCACCGACCCGAATGCGTAATCCGCTGGAATTTCAAAGGCCTTGCGCGCGACCTCCTGGTCAAAGCCAGCCATCTGGTGGGTTGACAGACCCAGCGCCGCTGCTTGCAGCGTCAGATACGAAGCGGCTGCTCCCAGGTCATAGACGCCCCAGCCGTTCGCTGTCCCGTTATGGGTAAACTTGGTGCTCGCCACGCCCAGAATCAGCGCCGCCGCCGAGCCCGCCCAGCTCTGGTTGAAGCCGATCAGCGTGGAAAAAATCTTTTTGTAAGCCGGTGAGCCGCGCCTGCCAACCAGAAACCGCCACGGCTGCTCGTTATACGCTGACGCGGCCCAGTGCGCGGCTTCGAAAATCGTCCTCAGGTCGGCTGCGCTGACCTCGCGGCTGGAAAAGGAGCGCGGACTCCAGCGGCTCAGCACCACCGGCAGCACGCCCTCAGTTGCGGGTGCCTGTTTCAACTTGTTGACTTCAACAGCGGATAAGCTCATCGGTACGCTCCTTGAAATAAGTGAACTTGTACTTACTTGGATTCAAGGCGCTCGGCGAAGGATTCCCGTTCAAAGAAAAAACTTGTTTGAACGGCTATTTTTCTCTCCAGAATAAGTGCCGTGGAAGAGGATAGTGCGCGACGCGATATTGTCAGATGTAAAATTCTAATCAGGATCATCCGGCCCCAATGGACAATCTCTCCAAACAGGAGCGTAGCGAACGGATGTCCCGCATAAAGGGTGTGGACACCGGCCCGGAGATGGTTGTGCGCCGTATGGTGCACGGCATGGGGTTCCGATATCGCCTTCACGTTCGCGAGCTTCCCGGCGTTCCTGATTTGGTTTTTCCTCGACTCGGGAAGATAATCCTTGTTCACGGTTGCTTCTGGCACCAGCATCCAGGTTGCGGAAGACAGCCGAAATCCCATTTGGGTTTCTGGACAAAGAAGCTCTCTCAGAATCGGGAAAGGGACCTTCGTAATCAACGAAAGTTACGTTTTCAGGGCTGGCGAATCCTGATAGTGTGGGAGTGTCAACTTAAGCGGGCGACGCTCTCCGCACGTCTTCTGCGATTTCTGGAGTCATAGATCATGCGATCCCTCGAACTGTTTGCCGGTGCTGGAGGTCTGGCGCTTGGCGCTTCCAAAGCGGGCTTTGAGCACCTCGGAGTTGTCGAATGGAACCACGATGCATGTTCTTCCTTGAACGAGAACAGACGCCGGGGATTGGAATATGTCCGGCGTTGGCCAGTCCAAGAAGCAGATGTTCGGACCCTCCATTATTCCGATTTCGGGACTGATATTGATTTGTTAGCTGGAGGGGTTCCTTGCCAGCCGTGGTCGCTAGGGGGAAAGCACAAGGGACAGAACGACCAGAGAAATCTTTTCCCGGAGATGATTCGGGCCGTTCGCGAGACTCAGCCAAAGGCCGTATTGATCGAAAACGTCAAGGGACTACTACGCCATACATTTTCGAGCTATTTCGAATATATTCTCCTCGGTCTGAGCTACCCGGAATTGACATCCAGAGCGGGAGAGCCCTGGGAGCGGCATTTGAAGCGGCTTGAGCAGCATCATACTTCCGGAGGGACAAGAGGGCTCGAATATAAGGCGACATTCCGACTCCTGAATGCGGCGAACTTTGGTGTTCCGCAGCGCCGTGAGCGGGTCTTCATTGTGGCGTTTCGAAGCGATTTGCCAGTCAAGTGGTCCTTCCCGGAGCCGACGCATTCGAGGGAGGCACTGGCCATCGCCAAATGGGCTACAGGTGAATATTGGGAGCGCCACGACATCTCTAAACGAAAGCGTCCGAAGCCGACTGAAAGAGATTTTGGAGTGGTCGCCAGGAGCGATCTGTTTACCGCGAACAAAAAGCCGTGGCTTACTGTTCGCGATGCACTGGTTGGGCTTCCGGAACCGACGCTAAAGGGTGCCGAGGCATGGCATAATCATGTTTTGATTCCAGGAGCTCGTTCGTATTACGGGCATACAGGAAGCCCGCTGGACGAGCCCTCAAAGACCCTAAAGGCAGGGGACCACGGAGTCCCTGGGGGCGAGAACACTATTGTGATGGAGAATGGGGCGGTTCGCTACCTCACCGTTCGTGAAGCTGCTCGGATGCAAACCTTCCCCGATGACTATTATTTCCCTGGCGCTTGGACCGAGAGCATGAGGCAACTAGGGAACGCTGTTCCTGTCAAGCTTGCGGAAATAGTTGCGGGAAGTATCCGTGACCATTTATCAATGTGTCATGCCAAAACAGGGAGAGAATTCGACGCCAGATTCCTCAAAGCCGTTTAATCCGCTTTCAAAAGTGCAACTTGCACGCAGTTTGGCCGAGGCCTTCCTCTCCTCGGAATTGCATCCACTCCCGCCGAACATCCGCTTTTCGGGCGCGGGCGTTTACGCGATTTATTACACGGGCAAACTGCCCATTTACAGCGGCCTGATCAAGCGCAACTCCGTTTCCAACGATGCGGCGCCCATTTATGTTGGGAAGGCCATTCCCTCGGGTGGACGAAAGGGCGGAATGGATTTTGAGGCTGCTGCGGGGCACAGTCTGTTCAATCGTCTATCAGAACATGGCGCGTCCGTTGCGGATACCTTGGATCTGGAAAGTCGCGACTTTCAATGCCGTTACCTCGTGGTGGATGATGTCTGGATTCCTCTTGCTGAATCACTGCTCATCGAACGATTCCAGCCTCTCTGGAATGTTGTGGTGGACGGATTTGGCAACCATGATCCAGGCTCCGGAAGACATAGGCAAAAGAAATCGCCCTGGGATGTCCTCCACCCAGGACGTGCCTGGGCTGACAGACTTCAGCCCTGCGCCAAATCCAAGGAAGAGGTCGAAGCTGAAATAGTGGATTTTTTTCAAGGACAATCTTGAACGGTAATCCGGAGACACCGTAAAATCTATTCCGCCGCCCGCCGTCGCAGCCACGCCCTCAGCACAAACAGCGTCACCACCGAAGCCGTCAGATCGCTCGCTGGCCCGGCAAACCACACCCCATTCAGCTTCCAGATCAGCGGAAGAACAATCAGAAACGGGATCAGGAACACGACCTGCCGCGAAAGCGAAAGCAGAATGGCGATTCTTGCCTTGCCGATGGACTGAAAGAAACTGCTGGTCACCATCTGGAATCCGACGATGGGAAAGAACAGAACCGCAATGCGCATGCCCCTTACGCTTTGGCGGATCAGTTCCGCGTCGCTGGTGAAGGCGCTGGCCACCGCGCGAGGAAGCAGCTCTCCCAGAAGGAATCCGCAAGTCGTGATGCAGGTGGCGGCGCATATGGCCAGCTTATAGGCCTGAATCGCCCGGCCCAGCTTGCGCGCGCCGTAGTTGTATCCGGCGATAGGCTGCATGCCCATGTTGACGCCCACCGTGATCATGATGAAGAGACTCAGTACAACGTTGATGATTCCAAACGCGCCGATGGCGTAATCACCGCCGTAGCGTGTCAGCCGCATGTTCACAAGCACGGCGACAAAGCTGGCGCAGAAAAGCAGGATGAAGCTGGGCAGCCCGATCGAAAGAATATCCCTTATGATTCTCGGCTTCGGCCTGAAGCATCCCCGGCGAAAGCGCACAGTGTGTTCCCGCCGCGTAAAGTGCAGAAAGGCCCATATAGTGCCGGCGCACTGCGCGCAGACGGTTGCGAAAGCCGCTCCCCGGATTCCCCAGTGGAAGGCGAAGATGAACACGGGCGCCAGCGCCAGGTTGACCGCCACAGTCACCAGCGTCGTGATCATCGCCTTGCCGGGATAGCCCGAAGCTCTCATCACGTTGTTCAGGCCCAGATAGACATGCGTAAACACATTCCCCAGCAGAATCACCTGGATGAACTGCCTGGCGTAGGGAAGGGTCTGCGGGCTCGCGCCCATGCAAAACAGAAGTTTGTCCAGAAAGAGGAAACACAGGATGGTAAAGCTGATGCTGAACAGAAGATTCAGAAAGAAAGTATTGCCCAGGATGGAATCGGCTTCCCGCGCGTTCCGCTGTCCCAGCCGGATCGATACCAGCGCGGCCGCGCCCACGCCCACCATCGCTCCCAGGGCGGCGGCCAGGTTCATGATCGGCAGGGTCACCGCCAGCCCGGAGATGGCCATGGCTCCGACACCGTGGCCGATAAAGACGCGGTCGATGACGTTATAGATGGATTGCGCCGTGGTGGCAATGATGGCGGGAACCGAATACTGCACCAGGAGCTGCCCGATCTTGCCCGTGCCCAATGCGTTCGGCGCGTCCTCTTCCATCGTCTGCGCAAGATTCTTCATCTGCATCGTGTTGATCGGCTCTTTCAATCGAGAATAAATTCCTAACGTCAGCGCCGCGGCTCAAGCCGTACCGCTGGGTGGTCCATCATCCTTTTCCATGCGGGACCCGCTCCGGCAATTCAACGCCCTGCGCGCGGACAAAATCTCCCTGTTGCGTCTGCCTGCATGGCATACACAGCAGATGTTAAAGTCGCGCGTTTTTCTAGTCCCTAGTCCCTAACGCCTAGTCCCTGCTTTTACGGATATATCCGGTGCAGCGTCCGCGCGAATGGAATGGTCTCGCGCACGTGGTCCAGCCCGCAGACCCAGGCGACAACGCGCTCGATGCCCATGCCGAAGCCCGAGTGCGGCACCGAGCCGTAGCGGCGCAGATCCAGATACCACTGGAAGGCTTCCTTCGGCAGGTTGTTCTGCTCGATGCGGGAGTTGAGCAGCTCGAAGCTGGAAACGCGCTGCGAGCCTCCGATGACTTCGCCGTACCCCTCGGGAGCCAGAACGTCAACGCAAAGGGCGAAACGGGCGTCTTCGGGGTCAGGCTCCATGTAGAAGGCTTTCACGCCGGCCGGATAGCGGTGAACCATCACGGGCTTGTTGAATTGCGAGCTGAGCCAGGTCTCGTCCGGAGAGCCGAAGTCGTTGCCAAACTCGAAGGGCAGCTCCAGCTCGCCCTTCTTGTGCGCCTCGTTCAGCATGTCGGCGGCTACGTCGTAGCGCAGGCGCGGGAAGGGCGGACAGATTGCTTCCAGCTTGGTGCGGTCGCGGCCAATGACGTCCAGCTCCGGCCCGCGGTTCTTCAGTACGCTCTGGACGATGTGCGACAGGTAGTTCTCGGCCAGTTCCAGCAGCCCATCCAGGTCCATGAAGGCGACTTCCGGCTCAACCATCCAGAACTCCGTCAGATGACGGCGGGTCTTCGACTTTTCCGCTCGGAAGGTCGGGCCGAAGCTGTAGACCTTGCCCAGCGCCATGGCCGTGGCTTCTTCGTAAAGCTGCCCGGACTGAGTAAGGTAGGCTGGGTCGCCAAAGTAATCGACGGGAAACAGGGTCGAAGTGCCCTCGCAGGCCGCCGGGGTAAGGATGGGCGGGTCGGTGCGGATAAATCCGTTCTGATCGAAGTATTCCGCCGCGGCGCGCATGATCTCGGCCCGGATGCGCAGAATCGCGGACTGGCGCGGGGTGCGAATCCAGAGATGGCGGTGCTCCATCAGGAACTCGACCCCGTGCTCTTTCAAAGTGATGGGGTATGGGTCTGATTCGGGGACTTGCTGAACGACCTTCAGGTCCTGAACGTCGAGTTCGAAGCCGCCGGGGGCGCGCTTGTCGGCGCGAACCTTGCCCGTGACGATCACGCTCGACTCTAGCGTAAGGCCCTTGATCGTCTCAAAGACTTCAGGCGGCACGGCGGCCTTGGGGACAATGCCCTGGACCGTGCCTGTGCCGTCGCGAAAAATGGGGAAGAGCAGCTTGCCGCTTGCGCGGTGATTGTAGAGCCAGCCGCGAATCATTACGGTCTGGCCTTCGTGCCGGGCGAGTGTGTCGATGGTGGCGATGGGGATTGGAGTGGCGATTTCTTCAGGCATAGGGTTCCTTGCTGGCCGATGCGGCCGGACACTTTAGGATAGCGCGAGCGGGGCCGGGTGCAGAACGACAGCGGCTCTTCTTCAACCCACCATAGCCTCGCTCACAGTCCAGGGCATGAATGTTTTTTACATGCCTTCGCGAACAGACATGGCCGGTAAAGTATCTGTCCGGCTCATGTCCCGTATCAGGACGCGACACGGACCGTGCGCGCAGGCAATTTGCCGTTGAGCATGACTTGAGTGGTATGGTGTGATGCAGGCGGACACGAGGCTGGAGCCGGCGAAAAGTCTGGAAATCCTCTGGAGGAATAGATCTTGAATAACAAGGCTTTTTACAAAGTTTCCTATGGTCTTTATGCTGTAAGTTCGACGAATGGCAGCGAAAGCAACGGCTATATCGCCAACACTGTCTTTCAAATCACTTCCCAGCCGGCACGCTTCGCCGTTGCCTGCAACAAGAACAACCACACATGCGGCATGATCGGGCAGAGCAAGGTTTTTTCCATTTCCATTCTGGCGCAGAACACCAAGTCCGAACTGATCGGTTTGTTCGGCTACAAATCGGGCCGGACGCTCAACAAATTTGCTTCGGTTCGCCACCGGACAGGGCAAACCGGCGCGCCCATTCTGCTGGAAGACACGTTGGCGTGGTTTGAGTGCAAGGTGGTGCAGGCCGTTGACGCTGGCACGCACATACTTTTTATTGGCGAAGTGGTGGATGGCGATGTGACGGACACCACGCAGCCGCCGCTCACTTACGCCTACTATCACGATGTCATGAAGGGCAAATCACCCAAGAACGCTCCCACTTACATTGCCCCGGAGCCGGATGCTGCGGCCGCCGGCTCCCCGTCGTCCAATGCCAGATACGAGTGCTCCGTCTGCGGTCGTATCTACGATCCGGTTGCCGGCGATCCGGATTCTGGAATTCCGCCGGGAACCCGGTTTGAAGATTTGCCCGACGATTGGGTTTGCCCCCTCTGCGGCGCGTCCAAGGCGGATTTCACCAGACTGCCGTAGAGCTTGCCAATCGCAATGTCACCAGCGTGAATCCTGTCGTCGGCCAGCAGAGCAATCGGAGAGCGCTCTAGCATTTTAGGAATTGGTGTAGACCGAAAGCGCGATGCTAAGTGTCTTTTTCATCAAGGAAAAGACACCTTGCACGCCGCTTGAAAAGTCTATATGTATTCCGAAAATGCCCTAGACCGCACCTTTTCCTCAGAAACGGAAAGAGCCACGCGCATCGTATCTCTCGATGAGCGTGGCTCTTTCCGTTTGAACCTGAATCTGCTTCCGGTTCGCAAAGAATCCGTTACTTTATAACTTCAAACCTTGTCCAGGGAGCATTGCAGACCGGGCAGCGCTCATGTTCGTTCGGCGTCTCCGAGGTATAGCCGCAGACCGGGCAAACAAAGAATTCCTTCGTCTTGCCGGCCCATGAGTCCTTCTTGCCAGCTTCCACAAGCGCGATGGCCTCGCTGTAAAGCCGCACGTGTGTCTTTTCGGCCTCCAGAGCCCCGTGGAAGGTGCGGATTGCGGCGGTGTTGTTGTGCGCCGTGGCTTCCGCCAGGAATCCTGGGTACATCGTGCTGACTTCGTACTGCTCTCCTTCGAGCGCCGTCTTCAGGTTTTCGAGAGTGCTCTTTACCTCGATCTCGTGGATCGTGAACTTGACCTGGCCTCCCAGTTGGACAATGACACGTGCGTGGTTGCCGGCGTGAATCTGCTCCGCGCGCGCGGCGGCGCGGAACAGGCTGGCGGCTCCATGAAATCCATCCGCATCGGCCTTCGTGGCAAAAGCGTTGTACTTGGCATTCGCATTTGACTCGCCTTCAAGCGCGCTCAGCAAATTCTGAACAGTGACTGTATTTTCTACCGCAATTTCTGACATACCTACTCCTCCTTGATTCTGATACGGGGTTATTGGAGACGGATGAAAGTAATAGTCATCGGAATCCCCGGTAGTACGCGATGTGCCTGGCACGGTCTTTGCAGGGCAGAAGAGCCGTGATTTGCTCTGTCTTTCGCATTCCGAGAAAATCGTCGCATAACCGCCAGTTACATTCTAGTAAATATAATCATAACGGCAAAAACAGACATATCCGGTGAATTTCACCGCTTGCCCTGAAAACAAGTACTTGGCGAAACAACCGGGGTTTTTACGCAAAACCCTCCTGAGGTATGCCTTTCGGGCCTTTTGCCGGAAAATCGATTTCTTGCCGCCGCTTTCTTAGCCTTGGAAGCAATGCTTCTTCGCGGCCAAGACTTCTTTGGAGGTCATTTTGGGCTGCGAATGAAACATGATTGCGGGGGCTGCGCGCTTTTAGTAGCATGAGAATGGTTTTTGATGCGCGCAACAATTTCCCCATATGCGCCGGTTTTGCATACTGGCTGGAGGGTCGATGAGCGAGTTCGAGGCGGTTCGAAGCGATGAAACGCAAAAGTCGCAGGTGGACTCTGAGACCACCGAGCGCGTGATTGCCGAAAAGCGGATCGGCGAGCGGATCAGGCGCCTGCGGCTGAAGAAATCAATGGGGCTGGTGGATCTGGGCAAGCGCACTGGGCTTTCGGCCAGCTTCCTGTCGCAGTTGGAGACGGGCCGCGTCGTGCCGACGCTGAGAAATCTGGCGCGAATTGCGATGGTGTTTTCCAAGGATCTTTCCTGTTTCTTCGAGAGCGAACCGCGCGCGATTTTCCGGATTCACCGCCAAAAGGAGCGGGTCCGCCTGCCTCAGACCGGAGTGGAACCGCCAACCTACTTCTTTGAGAGCCTCGGCTATCTCGTGCCGGACCGCGAAATGGACCCTTACTTTGCCGAGTTCGTGCCGCTCACCCCGGAGATCAAGGCCAAGGCGCACATGCACGGCGGGTTTGAGTTTTTGTACGTCCTGAAAGGCGGGCTGGAAGTGCGCCACGGCGAGCAACAGTGCCTGCTGGAAGCCGGCGATGCAGCCTACTTCGACTCCTCGACGCCGCATTCCTACCAATGCTCCGGCAAAAAGCCCGCGGAAGCAGTCATTGTGACCATGCACCAGTCGTCAACTGCAATGCCGGTTCCGGTGCGCGCGGCCAACGCAGCCCGGACGGCGCCAGGCACAGCGAATCCTGCGCAAACAAGCGGCGGCAACGAATAGGCTGCGAAAAGGGAAACCTGACGCACATAGCAGAGCGCAGCGGCCCTCAACCCGGACATGAAGGAGGCCATCCATGCCGTGCAATCCCGGAGAATTACGACACGTTCCCCTTTTTGAGCTTCTGGACGACGATGAAGCCCGTGTTCTGGCGGCGCAGGTGGAGATCAGGCGATTCGCGCCGCGCCAGCGCATCTTCAAGGCCGGCGACCCCGCCGAGCATGGCTACGTGATGATGTCGGGCAAGGTGGATGTCGCAACGACGGACGAAGACCAGCAGGTCGTGGTGGTGGACGAGCCGGCGCACGGGGATTTTTTTGGCTTTGCTTCCATGCTGGAGCGGACCCCGCACCAGACAACGGCCACGGCGATGGAAGAGACGGTTTGCCTGGAGGTAGGCCGCGATGACATTGCGGATTTGGTCGCGCGCAGGCCGGATGCGGGCATGGACATGCTGACCGTGCAGTCGCGGCAAATTCACTCCGCGCAGAAGCTGGTGCAGAGCCGAATGAGCCGCAACCCCAACGAGGTGATCGAAGAGCAGTTGACCTTCGGCCAGCGTCTTGCGGACTCGGTGGCGCGTTTTGGCGGTTCGTGGGCTTTTATCACCAGTTTTGCGATCATTCTGGTGGTGTATACGTGGGTGAATTCGGCGCTGACGAAGCGGGCATGGGACCCCTATCCCTTCATCCTGCTGAATTTGTTTCTGTCCATGCTGGCGGCGATTCAGGCTCCGGTGATCATGATGAGCCAGAACCGACAGGACATAAAAGACCGCCTGCGCAGCGAGCTGGATTTCGATGTGAACCGGCGCGCGGAAACGGAGATTCAGTCGCTGTCGCACCGGCTGAGCGTGTTGATGGACAAGATGGAGGATGTGGAGGAAACAGTGCGGCAGGCGGTGAGTCCGGAAGCACAAAAGGAAGGTCAGAACGGAACGAACGGAGCAAAGCCCTGAAGGCAAGCATCCGCCGGGTCTCAGGGTTTCTTTATTTTTTCTCTAATTCACTGTCCGCGATACGGTCTCTTCCAGTTGCGCGACCTGCTTCCTGATCAGGTCAGCCTCCGGCCCTGGGGCAGCATAAGTCAAACAGTTGCGTAAGTGTTCCAGCGCTCCGTTGTATTCCCCTCTCCTGGCCAGAATCACAGCTAATAACTGTTCTGTCTTGGGCGCGGCAACGTGTCCCGGATCCATGCTGAGCGCAGTCAGCGCGCTGGTTTCCGCTATGTCAGTCTTGCCGATGTTTAAGTTGCCCACTGCGCTGAAATACCAGATCTGCGGCGTGCCCTTCGGACTCAGTTGCAATGCGTGATTGGCGGCGTCGGCTACTTCCTGCCATCTTTTTTCCACCGCTGCCAGAGCCGCAATACGTTCGTAGGGAGGGGTGTACTCCGGATCGGCGGCCGCGGCCTTCAAATATGCGCTCAAGGCATCCTGCGGCTTGTCCGTTTCTTCAACTTTGCCCAATTGGTACCAGGCTTCGGCAAACTGCGGATCAATACTCACCGCTTTCTGCAGGTGGCGCCGCGCGCCTCCAAAATTCCTTTTGATCCTATCGGCACGGGCCTCTTCAAATTCCTTCAGCGCCTCTGGCGGAGCTGACCGGGTTGTATTGCTCACGCTGAAACCGGTCGCGCGCTCATCCGGACGCAGCCTGATTGTGTCGAGATCGGGGTTTTCCAAAATGGTGCCATTGGGAATGGCCACCGTTGTCGATTCAAAGCCGTCCAGAATGGCGGTAACTTTGCAGCCCACCAGCTGAGATGGATCCATGTGTTCAGGATCGCGCGAGGTCTTTACGATCTCGCTCTCTCTGGGGCTGGCCGCGATGTCATACCCGCCCTTCTTATCCGTCAGCACGTAAAGGCGCGTCTTGCCGTCACACTTCACGACAACCGGAATTGGGTCCCAAGGCAGCTTGCCGCCCGCCACAACGACCTTGCCGGCAAAACGCATGCTCCCCACTTGCTGATTCAATGTGTGGGCAAAATTGACGCTTTGTCCCGACCCGGACATCGCTCCAAGGTCATTCCCTTGAGCTTGAAGATTGGCCGCCAGAATCCACACAAACGCGAAGAACCCGGTGGTTATCGTTAGTGGATTGAGCTTCATGATTCCCTTTCCGATTGTCTCCGACATTCATCATACTTCTATTGCAATCTTGAGAACAGCTGTGCGCAGCCGTGCCTTCCCACGGCTGCGCACAGCATTGCTGGCCTCAAGAAAGGAACGTCTACGGTTTGACGATCCTGGCCAGACGGGGGTCCTTCCAGAGAGGAGCGAAATCCTGGTCGGAGTACACCTTGTCCAGATCGCGATAGTGCAGCTCCTTGGCCCTGTTCAGATAATCCAGAGCTCCGTCGATGTTGCCGCGTCTCATATAGGACCTGGCAATCAGATAGTTGATGCGGGCGCGCTGTTCCGGCGAACTAATCTGCAACAGACTCCCGCCCTGGTTGTCGCTTAGCACATCGGCATCCAGCTCCAGAGCCCGCGCGTATTCGGTCATGGCGCGGTCCGTTTCACCCAGGCCCAGCCAGGCTTCCGCAAGGTTGACGTGAGTGGCGGCAGCCGACTCATCAAGGGCCAGCGCCTGTTTGAAATAGCCGATGGCTGGCCTGTACTTCTTGCTCACAAGCGCCACGGCTCCAAGGTTATTGATTGCGGAGACGTTCTGGGGGGCATATTTGAGCGCTTGTTCAAAGTTCTTGCGCGCCGAGCCCTTCTCGTGCAACTGGAGTTGGACAATGCCCAGCTTGTTATACAGATTGGGATTCTGGCGATCATCGCGCAGGGCTGCCTGATAGTGGGCCGCGGCCACTGCATAACTGTTGTGAGCGCGGGCCAGGTCTCCCTTTTCTTCGGACACTTTGGCGGCCGCGGGATCGCTTGCTTTCGAGTTGTCTCCGAAGGGGAATGCCCTTCCATAGGGGGCCGCGCTGATCAGCAGGCCCATCGCCGCCAACATCATCACCATCACCGGTCTTTTCATAAATCACCCCTTCTGCATGAGGGCATTTCGTGGGAGGCTGTGGTTGAACTTGCCGGCTCCAGCGATCTGGCCCCTGCATCGATTCAAGTAGAGTGCGCACTTTGCCAGTCCGCAACGCTATACCTGTTACCGGTCCGTTGGACGGAGTTACAACTCCGGCCGGCGCAATCGAAGTTGCAGTGCTGCGGGCACTTACAAGTGCCGAATTTGTGGCGGGAGCTGGTATGCCGGCGGAAAGCCGCAGGGGTTACACGGCGTTACAGGCCGTTTTCCCACTTCGGCTGAACCGTTAAGCACTAGCCAAACATTTCGTGAACGCTACCATTACAATCAGTTCGGGCAGGGAAAGATGGCTACTGAAAGTCAAAGGCCGGCCGATCTCGAAGCAAAGCGCGCTGAACTGGAGGCGGTGCTTCACTCGGAGTATTTTGCGCGCGCGCCCATGCTTGCCCATCTGCTGTCGTATCTGTGCCAGAAGCTCTTCGCCGGGGAAGCCAGCCAGATCAAGGAATACTCGGTCGGCCTGGAGGTCTTCCATCGCGGATCTTCCTTTGATCAGGATGCCGACTCGATTGTGCGTGTGGAGGCCAACCGGCTGCGCAAGCGCCTGGCTGACTACTACGCCGGCGCAGGCGCGGGGAATCGGCTTCATATCACCATCCCGCTGGGACAATATGTTCCTGAATTCAAAGTTTTTGCTCCGCAACAGGAGGGGCCGGCACAGGCAGCGATCGATGCTGCCCCTGTAAGCCTGTCCAAATTCGAGGGCGCTGCAACCAGGCAGGCTGGAATCAGGCTTAGCTTGTCTTGGCTCCGGTGGTGGTGGCTTGCCGGCGGAGCTGCGGTTCTGCTGCTCGGTCTCGCCGGCGCCTGGCTTATCCACCGGCAGATGAAGCAGACCCCAGCATCCGCTGGAGAGAACCAGCTTCCGGCCCAACCGGCGGAAGCGCAGCTCGGCCCCCCGACAGGAGCGGAGATTCGCATCTTGGCAGGCGCAGGCCGCAGCTTTGTGGATCATGCGGGCAAGTTGTGGAACGCCGATGCTTGGTTTGATGGCGGCACAGCCGTGAAAAGCGCGGTTCAGCACATCGGACGCACGCAGAATTCCGACTTTTACCGCACCAGCCGGCAGGGGCAATTCCGCTATAACATTCCCCTGAAAAAGGGCATCTACGAACTGCGGCTGCACTTTGCGGAAACGGTCTATGGCCTGGAGTCTGGCGGGGGAGACGGGGAAGGCAGCCGCATCATGACCGTGCGCGCCAACGGCCGGACGCTGCTGAGCCGCTTCGACATCGTGGCCGATGCCGGCGCCAGCCGCACCGCCGACGTGAAGGTCTTCACTGACATTCAACCGGCGAAGGATGGGCTGCTGCGTCTGGAGTTTCTGGGGGAAGAAGGCAAGCAGGCCACGCTCTCGGCCATCGAGATTCTGCCTGGGTACCAGGGACATATCCGGCCTGTGCGCTTGTTGGCGCGGCAGACGCCTTATTACTCGAACGACAGCCACTGGTGGAGCCCGGACAGCTACTTTGAAGGCGGCCAGCTGGCGAACTATGCGGCTCCGGTCAGCGGGACCGACGATCCGGAGCTCTACGAAACCGAGCGCTGGGGCAACTTTTCCTACGCGATTCCCGTGACGCCGGGGAAGTATTCGGTGACGTTGCATTTTGCCGCGCGCCACGGCGATTGGGACCAAGCCTCATCCCCATCGGACGAGGGACGCGCCGCCGTCGCCCATATCTTCAATGTGTTCTGCAACGGGAATGTGCTGCTGAAGAACTTCAACCTGCCCAAAGAGGCGCGGCAAACGGACATCGTTCTACGCAAGTTTACAAACCTGGAGCCGAATGCCCAGGGGAAACTGCTTCTGAACTTCGTTCCGGTGGAGGGCTATGCAACCGTGACCGGGATTGAAGTGGTTCCGCAGTAACTGGCGGCGAAAATACAGCGTTGCGGGAATGTGACCTGGGAGAGAGTTGCTCTAATTTCCAGCGAACCGGAAGGATTCGCTGGAACAATTGACACGCATATTGCGTAGACCTAATGGGCGCGGCCGAGCCTGGATCAGCGCCGCGCCAGTGACTGAAATAAGGAGAATCTCATGCGGAAGATTGTCAGCATTGCCGGCTTGGCCGCAATGCTTTGTCTCGCGGTTCCCAGCGTTTCTGCTGCGCCGCCCACGCCCTCCAAAAGCGGCTCGGGCACGATTGTGATCGTCTTCAAGGACGGCCACCGGCAAAGCTTCAATCTTTCCGATATTGCGCGGGTGGAGTTTCCCGTGGCCGCGAATGCCGCCGTTGAGACAGATGCGGTCAATGCCCATTTGCCCTCACGTAATCACTTTGTGGGGAGATGGGAAGTCGGTGACGGATCGGGACACAAGTTCTTCATCACGCTTGACGGGAATGGCGACGCATGGCGTTCGCTTCGCCACGTGCACGGCAGGTGGGTCTACGTGGACGGCGAGGCGCGTATCTCCTGGGACGACGCCGCGCAGGACGCCATCCGCAAGGCCGGCTCCGAGTACCAGAAGTTTGCCTACCGATCGGGCAAATCGTTCACGGATACGCCGGACAACGTCACCAGCGCTCGCAACACCAGTTCGCATCCGATTTAGAGCAGTTCTCCAATTTCCGTGAAGTTGCGAAAGCCGTGGAAAGTGGCTTTTTCCTGGGGAAAAAGCCACCTTCTCGGCTCTTAACTAGGGCACGTTGACTCTGGTTTTGCTCTAGTGGACAGCGTCCGAAACGTTGCGCTTCACGCCGCCAGCGCCCATCAGGATGAGCGAGCGCTGAGCAAAGGGCGAGTAGACGAGAAGCGTCATGCAGGCCAGCGCCAGTCCGAAATTGATGTGATGCAAAAGAAGGAAGGGCGAGAGCGACCATAGCTCATCAAGGACGAGCAGAAACGGCCAGATGCTGAGGAAATTGCTGCGTGATTGGGGCGCATGGAAGAGCGCGGCGCAGAGCACGAAAGCACGCACAGGAATCAGAATCGCGGCAGTCACGATCAGGAGCGCAAGCGTCTGAGTCGCTCTTGGCAGCGGCGAGAAAAGGCCGGCAATCTCCGCCAGATTTGCCAGCGCTCCGACATAAAAGCTCAAATACATGAGCTGCAGCAGGACAAAAAGCGTCTGCACAACGGGGTAGGAGGCTTTCGGAAGCTCTTCCGGGGAGGCGAGAATCCGGCTGCGAAAGCTGGTCTCAGACTCCGCCGGGATGGCTGCCGGACCCTCCGATATTAAAGGCGGAAACTCGGGAATCACAGCGGACGGATCCTCACCGGGGGCGATCCGTTCAACTGGCGCCACGAAGCGATAGCCGCGGCGGGCCAGGGTTTCAACGAATCTCGGATTGCCCGCCTTGTCTCCCAGCGCTTCGCGGATGCGATTGACGGCTGAGTTCACGCCATGTTCAAAGTCGACAAAGGTTCCGTCGGGCCACAGTTGACGGGAGATTTCCTCTCGCGAGAGCACCTCGCCGGGCCGCTCCAGGAGCATGAGCAGCACCTGGAAGGGCTGCGTGTTCAGCTTGACGCGAATGCCCTTCCGGCGAAGCTCTCCGGTGGCGGCGTCCGCTTCAAAGATTCCGAAGCGGTAGCGGCGGGATGGCTGCGGGTCTGTCATATCTTCGGTCCATTGTATCCAATGGCGGGTATGGCTCGGGGCTGCTCGCGAGCATGGCTTGAAGTTGCCAGGCATTGGACAACTTTGCGTAAGTCTAATGAGTGACGGTGCTTGCACTGTGATATATGCGTCATCAAGAGATGAGATTCCATGCATTGCCCTGGAAGCGGTGGCGGAGTAATGTGCTGTTCATGATGCAACGCAAGCCGTCAGATTTTCGAAGTCTCTCCGTTCTTTGCGGGCTGCTGATCGTTGTGGCCGCACCCGGATGCGTACTGGCAGAGCCCGCGCCCAAGGCAGTTTCCGCTTTCAACTCTTATATCAGTGCAGTCGAGGCGCGGCTCGCTCAGCAGCACCGGTCACAAAAGGGCTTTCTGGTTTTCGCGGCTCCGGCAGCGCAAAGCGAGCAGCGCCTGCGGCGAGGGGAGTTGATCGTCGAGCAGCTTACGCCATCCACCGGCGCGGATTTGCCGGGAGCCATGCTGCACCACTGGCGCGGCACAGCGTTTGCCCCGGGAGCCAAAGCCGCGGACTTCGAGCGCCTGATGAAGGATTTCAACGCCTATCCCCGGTACTATGCTCCGCAGGTGGTCCAGGCGAAGATCCTCACGCAACAGGGCGATCGCATTCAGGCCGTAATGCGGGTACGGCAGCGGCACGTCATCACGGTCGTCCTGGATACGGCCTACGACATCAATTTTGGACGGCTGGATGAGCGCGACGGATACAGCGCGTCGCGCAGCACGCGGATTTCCGAGATCGACGCGCCCGGCGCCCGCGCCGAGCGCGCACTGAGCGCCAAAGAGGAACACGGCTTTCTGTGGCGGCTGAACACCTACTGGAGCTACGAGGAACGCGACGGCGGGCTCTACATGCAGATTGAGTCGGTCTCGCTGACGCGCTCCATTCCAAACGGACTTGGCTGGGCGGTTGGCCCCTTTGTGAAGAGCGTTCCGCGCGAGTCACTGGAATTCACATTGCGGTCAACCTGCAACGCACTGCGCAGATGAGGCATGTGAACAGGCCCTGGAAATCTCAAGAAATCCGGCTCTCGATCTGAGATTTCAGCAGGGCTGAGACCAGTTCCCGTCAACACATCAACTTTCTCCAAGGTCACCTCTGTTTGATCGAGGTCGGGGGAAAGTTCGCGCAAAAAACAGCAACAGGAAAGGACACGAAGATGAACACTCCATCAGTCACGGCAAGCAATGAAGCGGCATTTGCAACGGCGCGCCGGGTCAATCATTCGCTGACTGCTTCCCTGGAGAAACGAGCGCTGGTGTGGATGGCGGAGCGCGCGCCGCAGTGGCTCAGCTCGGACCAGCTCACGGCGCTGGGGTTGGGCGCGCAGATTGGCGCGGGCGTTTTTTATGCATTGTCACGCTACAACCGTTATGCGCTGCTGCTGGTGATTCTGTGCCTGGCCCTGAACTGGCTCGGAGACAGCCTGGATGGGACGCTGGCCAGGGTGCGCCAGCAACAGCGTCCGCGCTATGGCTTCTACGTGGATCACATGGTGGACATCTTTGGAGCGACAGCGCTGATGTGCGGCCTGGGCTGCTCCGGATTTCTGCACTGGCAGACGGCCATCGCGATGCTGGTTGCATTTCTGCTGCTGTCGAGCGAGAGCTACCTGGCCACCTACACTCTGAGCTGTTTTCAAATGTCGCAGGGCATCTTTGGTCCCACGGAGATTCGCATTCTGCTTGTCATCGGCAACCTGGCGCTGCTGCGCAGTCCGTATTCGATGATCTTCGGTCACAGGATGCTGCTCTTCGATCTGGGAGGAATGATCGCGGCGGCCGGCATGTTCGCGATCGCGATTGCCGTCACCCTGCGCCACACGCTGCAACTCTACCGGCAGGAGCCGCTGCCATGAGCACTTTCATCCGCTGGGGCAAGTTCAATCTGGTGGGAGCCGCGGGAATGGTTTTTCAGCTTGCCGCGCTTGCACTCCTGAACCCGTGGGCAGCGGGCCACTACCTCTATGCAACAGCCGCGGCCATCGAGCTGACGCTGCTGCATAACTTCGCATGGCACCTGCGCTACACGTGGCGCGATCGCAGCGACGGCTCCTCGCGATTGGCTCAAATCGTGCGATTTCATCTATCGAACGGAATGGTTTCCATGGTGGGGAATCTGGCGCTGATGCGAATCCTGGTTGATGAGGCGCGCATGCCTCTGCTCGCGTCGAACTGCATCGCGATTCTGTGCTGCTCCATTGTGAACTTCTGCCTGGGAGATCAATGGGCCTTCGCGGCAAGGACGCAGGGAAGTCAGAGCTAGAGCATTTTTGGAATGCAGAACAACCGAGCTACTTGCAGAATTGCCTTCCGTGTGAGTTTATCTGCATGATTTCAGTGAATCAAGCGCAAAATTCATACCCCCTGGGGGTAAGGGGGGGGAGGGGGGGCTTTTGGTTGTTTATGCAGGCTGGAGCGCACTCCCCCCTCTATTCATCGTGCGCTGCTGGAGGGAAATGATCTGCAAACCCCTATGGAATTTTGCAAGCGGCTAAACCCAGTACCGTTCAATTAAGGGTATTTCATGGAGATGCATCGATCTACCTGCCACCCTAGCCGCAAAAACAAAAACGCGGCGAGGGTGGGGCACCCGAAGATTTGGGGTGAACCCATTAAGTGAACGGTATTGCGGCTAAACCTGCAAAATCTCATTGAGACTGCAAAAAGTGTCAGGGCACGAACTTTTAGCCTGCCCTGATAAAAGACGGCCTTTTTAAACACGTTCTACAGGCGGCGGAGTTCCGATTCTGCCGTCAGGAAGGGATGCCGGCGAAATACTCCGCAACCTGCTGCCAGTTTTCGACGCGAATAAAGCCGGTGGCGGCGAGGTTGTGCGGGGCGGTGTAAAGCAGGCCCTGGCCCTGGAAGCGGAGGAGATTCCTGGGCAGGTCGTCGATGAGATAGTCGGCGCGAAGGATGGACTTGTCGCCGCAGAAGACGTAATGCGCGAAAGGGATAAAGGGAAAGTTGCGCTGCAGCCAGCGGTATTTGGAGCCGAGGGAGTTGGGAATGGACATGGCCTGGGTGGCGATGAAGATTTCAAAGCGGGAGGAGAGCTGCCGCAGCACATCCTGAGAGCCGGGCATGACGGCCAGATTCTCGAAGAAGTCCTCGGCGTCGAGGAAGGCGCGAAGTTGCTGCTGGCGGTCCAGCGGGGTAATCTCCCACAGGCCCTTGCCGGCCAGATCTTCCGGGGTGACATCCTCCTCGAAGGCCTGGTTGTAGCGGTACAGATACTCGGCAAGAGTGTCCGCCATGACCTCGTCCATGTCCACACAGATGCGCTGCATGGCTTGCTCCTGTGCTGAGAATGCCCAAGAAAAGGTTAGCAGCCTTAGGTAGTGGCTTTCTTGCGGATGGCGCGGCCAGAGGCGGCAGCCACGGGATCGGGCGGCTCCTGTGCGGGAGCGGGCTCGATGGCCGGGTCCCAGTAGAGAAGGCGGTTGCAACTGTCGCAGACGAGCAGTTCGCCCTCGCGGAGCTGGTTCCATATCTGGGGGCGGACGCCCATGCGGCAACTGGTGCACTGCTGCTTGTCAGCGCGCGCCAGGCCGGTGCCGCGGGACCCGCAGAGGCGGTCAAAGCGACTGAGATACACGGGCTCGATGAGCGGACGAAGGGCCTCGCGCTGAATGTCGAGAGCGGCCAGCTCGCGGTCGATTTCGGCCTTGTGGAGGGCGACGCGGTCAAGGGTGTTCTGGAGGGCAACAGCGAGCAACTTAACCAGCGCACGGGCAGCGACCAGGGCCGCCTCCTGGGTTTCAGTGCGCTCAAGGCTGGCAAACTCTTCGTTTTCAAGGCGTTCTGCCTCGGCCTCGGCAAAGTGGAGTTCGTGCTCGACGGCATCGGCCTGCTCGGGAGTCGTAAGGTTGTCCTGCTGGGCGCGAAGGCGAGCGGCCTTCTTGCGGTGGGTGTCGATTTCGCGATCAAGGCGGGCGCGGAGCGTGTCCTCGCCGGCGAGCGCGGCCTGGGCGTCGGCAATCTGGCGCTCGGCGGCGGCCATCGCGCTACGTGCCTGATTGATTTCTGCCGGCAGGGCGAGCGCATCCTTCGTCAGGCGGCTTCGTTCCAGCTCCACCGCCTGCAGCTTCACGAGGTTTTCAATCTGCTCTTGCATCCGTGCTATGAAGTCTACGGCATTGGACGTTGATTTTGAAAATGGAGCGGCGGAATCCTGCGACAATGGAAGCCATCTGGGAGGCGGGCGTGGCGGATGCGAGGAAATCATTCTGGCTCAGGCACAGGTGGGTGAAGTGGGTTGCGGGCGGGCTGCTGGCAGTGCTGGCCGTGGCCGCCGGGGTTGTGGCTCTGGGGCTGCACCGGGCGGAGCCGTTCCTGCGCGCGCGGATTGTGGAGGGGCTCGCGAATCGCTTCCACGCGCGGGTGGAACTGGACAGCTTTCATATATCGCTTGTGAACGGACTCTGGGCCGAAGGAAAGGGGCTGCGCATCTGGCCGCCGGCGCGGACCGAGGGCGTAACGGAGGGACAGGGCGAGCCGCTGATCCGGCTGCAGGAGTTTCGCTTTCATGCGCCGCTGCGCTACGCGCCGGGCAAGCCGATTGCCGTTTCAGTGGTGGAGCTGAAGGGGCTTAGCATTCATGTGCCGCCGAAGTCGCACTTTGCGCATGACGCGGCAAAAGCAGCGGATAACTCCGCGGCGGCCGGCAAACCAGGCGCGATGGCGAAGCTGGTGAATTTCGAGGTGAACACGATGGAAGTCACCGGCGCCGAACTGGTGATGGAAACCAGCAAGCCGGGCAAGCTGCCGCTGAAGTTTGCGATTGCGCACCTCAAGCTGACCAATGTCTCTTCGGGCGCGGCGATGGGGTTTGACGCGGAGCTGACCAACCCGCGGCCCCCAGGGACGATTTATACGACGGGGAGCTTTGGACCGTGGCAGACGGCCGACCCCGGCGAGAGCCCGGTTAGCGGCGACTACCGTTTTGAGCATGCGGATCTGGCTTGCTTCAAGGGAATTGCGGGAATTCTCAGCTCGACCGGACACTACCAGGGAACGCTGCGTGATTTGGCGGTGGATGGGCAGACGGAGACGCCGGATTTCCGGCTGACGCACTTTGGCAGCGCGCTCAGGCTCAGGACGCGCTTCCACGCACAGGTGGACGGGACCGACGGCGACACATGGCTGGACCCGGTGGATGCGACGCTGGGCCACTCGCACTTCATGGTCAGGGGGCAGGTCGTGCGTGTGCCGGGGGCTGTGGTCGGGGGCGCGCAGCAGTATCGCGGCCACGATATTGCGCTCAGGGTAAACGTGGACAAGGGGCGGATCGAGGATTTTCTACGGCTGGCCAGCCGTTCGGGCGAGGTGCTGATGACCGGCAGCATCACAATGAAAACGAATCTGCACATTCCGCCGGGGCCAGTGCCCGTGCATGAGCGGCTGAAGCTGGACGGCAACTTCTCTCTCGATCAGGCGCGGTTTGCGAGCGCGAAGATACAAGGGCGCATCGCGGAGCTGAGCCTGCGCGGGCAGGGGAGGCCGAATGAGTTGAAGACTACCGATCCGGCGAGCATTCTGTCGCAGATGCAAGGCAGCTTTCGGCTGGGGGGCGGGGTGGTCACGCTGCCGGCGCTCAACTACACCGTGCCGGGGGCGGCGATTCAACTGAAGGGCACTTATGGCCTGGAGGGCGGCGCGCTGGACTTTGCGGGCGCCGCCAGGATGGATGCGCCGGTGTCGAAGATGGTGGGCGGCTGGAAGGGAGTGCTGCTGAAGCCGGCCGACCGCGTTCTCAGAAAAGATGGAGCGGGGACAGAAGTTCCCATTCACATCGAGGGAACGCGCAAGGAGCCAAAGTTCAGGATTGATTTCGACCGGATGAAATGAGGAGAGCAGCGGCAGGCTTGGAGCATATAACTTGACTGCCGTGTGATCCCGTATAATTCTCCGTTGCTTCGAAATGAAGCGGCGGAGGAACTGAATGGACCCGACGGTATACCTGATTTTGCTGGGAGCACTGGCTCTCATCGCTCTCTTTCTGATTCTGGGCAGCTTCTTTACCGTGAACACGGCGGAAGTGGCCGTGGTTACGCGCTTCAGCAGGTTTCTTCGCATCGCCCAACCGGGATTGAATTGGAAGGTCCCGTTTTTCGATACCGTGGCGGGCAATGTGAGCTTGCGCGTGAATCAGATCTCGCTGACCATGGAGACCAAGACCAAGGACAACGTCTTCGTCACCATTCCGATTTCGGTGCAGAATCGCGTGCGGCCGGAGAAAGTCTACGATGCGTTCTATAAGTTGTCCGACCCGACGGCGCAGATCAAGAGTTATGTGGAGCAGGTGATTCTGGGCCATGTTCCGGGCATGACGCTGGATGAGGTTTTCGCCTCGCAGTCGTCGATTGCCGCGGCGGTAAAGCTGGAACTCGATGCCGATATGGCGACCTTCGGCTTCGAGATTGTGAATGTGCTGGTGACAGACATCGTTCCCGACGCCAAGGTGAAGTCGGCCATGAATGACATTAACGCCGCGCAGCGCGAACAGGTGGCCGCGAACGCCAGGGGCGAGGCGGAGAAGATTCTGGTCGTGAAAAAGGCAGAAGCCGAGGCCGAGAGCAAAGCTCTGCAAGGCCAGGGCATCGCCAATCAGCGCAAGGCCATTATTGAAGGCTTGCAGACTTCGGTCGAGCAATTCCAGAAGACGGTGGAAGGCGCCTCGGCCAAGGAAGTGATGCAGTTGGTGCTGGTGACCCAATACTTTGACACGCTGAAGTCCATCGGCGAGAGCAACAAGACGAGCACGCTGTTTTTGGCGCACACGCCGGGAGCGGTGAAGGAAGTCTCGGATCAGATTCTGGAGTCGATGCTGGTGGCGGGAAAAGCGAATGGGTAATTAGTTGAGGATGTGAAAACTGGCAGGAGATCAGCTCCCAGGTCTCGAAAATGAGACCTGGGAGGAGCAGTATTTTTGATTCGCAACCTATCGAGTGGCCTTGAATGAAGAGAGTATTCATTGTTTTGCTGGCGTTATTTGCGCTTTTGAAGATGCCTGGAGTCGCGCAAAGGCCTGCTGGATTTTCCTGGATTGACACGGCGTCCGACAAAGCAACGATGAACATTGTTCACCGCGCGCTGAAGACGGATTCACATAATTCAATCCGCCGAGTTGGCGTGGAGGATGGCTTTGCGCTTGTCTTGACCACGGTTCATGAGGATGAGGATTCTGATCGCTGGACAATCTACAGTCTTTCTTTAGCTACCGGAAAAACGCAGATTCTCGTGAGTGGCTATAAGGTCAAGTTAGCCGAATGGATCGGCAAAAACACTCCAGAATTAGCCATTACCTACTATGACTGCTGGGGGTGCGAGGCTGCCACGCTTTTTACGACTCTTCACTTTACAAAAGGAACAGGTTGGAGCGCCCGTTGGCAGAACAAGACGGTAGATCCAAACTATCCGCAGCCGGGAGCTGTTGTTTCTTACGGTGATGCCGGTGAACCCTACGACGACGACGTTGTGGATCAAATATTCGCAGTTGTGTCGCTACCCGATGGCAGCTTTGCGGCAGGAAGCTGGTATCACTCACGCGACACGAAAACCGGAAAAATCCAAAACGATGTAGAGAGGTATTCCATCGATCAGGCAACGGGCAAGGACCTCATCGAAAAACTTACCGGTGCACAATCGCTGGAATGGAGGCGCAAAATTTGCACTCAGTCCAATGCTTTAACCAAGGCAAGCATTGGCCAGGATTCGAAGTCGTGCAGGAACATTCTTAGAATGCAATCGCCCACTGGAGCACATACTAAGTAATGCCTACTGTCTTTCGTTTGAGGATGGTCAAGTAATTGCGTTTCCGTTCTCCAGAGACTCTTGTAGATTGAATAATGAACAGGGGACGAAATGACTGCGAACGAACAGGCTCCGATGCACAACGAAATCATTCTGTATGCCACGCCGGATGGCAACGTCCGCGTCGAAGTGCTGTTTGAGAGCGAGAGCTTCTGGCTGACGCAGAAAAAGATGGCGGAACTGTTTGGGGTGGAGAGCCACACCATCACGTACCATCTTCAGGAAATCTACAAGTCCAATGAACTCAATAGCGTGGCAACTACTCGAAAAATTCGAGTAGTTCAAACCGAGGGCATTCGGACAGTTGCCCGAGAGGTCGATTTTTACAATCTGGACGCCATCATCGCCGTCGGCTATCGGGTCAACAGCCGCGAGGCAACGCAATTCAGAATCTGGGCCACTCAGGTTCTGCGCGAGTACCTCCTCAAGGGTTTCGTTCTGGACGATGAACGGCTCAAACAGGGCAAGCGATTTGGCAAGGATTACTTTGATGAACTGCTGGAGCGGATTCGCTCCATCCGGGCCAGCGAACGGCGCTTTTATCTGAAGATCACGGACATCTACGAGCAGTGCAGCATCGACTACAACCAGAACGCCGAGATCACGCAGCTCTTCTTCAAGACAGTGCAGAACAAGCTGCACTGGGCGATTACCGGCAAGACCGCGGCCGAGTTGATTGCCGAGCGCGCCCAGGCCAGCCAGCCGAATATGGGGCTCAAAACGTGGAAAAACGCCCCCGGCGGCCGCATCCAAAAAGCAGATGTCGCCGTGGCGAAGAACTATCTGGAAGAGGAAGAGATCAAGGCGCTGGAACGGATTGTCAGCATGTATCTGGACTATGCCGAAAATCAGGCCGCGCGGCAAATTCCGATGCGCATGGCGGAGTGGGTTGAGAAGCTCGATGCCTTCCTCAAGTTCAATGAGTACGACGTGCTCGCGAATGCGGGCCGGGTCTCGCACGAAGTGGCGAAAGAACTGGCGGAAAAGCAATTTCAGGCCTTCGATATTGCCCAGGATCGTAGTTTCGAGAGCGATTTTGAGCGGGCGTCGCAGAAGATACTCGGACTGAAGCGCGGCGTCACGAAAAAGGAAAAGAGCAAGAGGTAATCCCGTGAATCGGCGATCATTTTTGCAGTCCGCCGCGGCGCTCACCGCACCGCTGGCTGTTTTTCCCGGAGCAGCGGCTCATACAATCAGCGGCACTGCGAGCGAAGAATCCAAGAGCAAGGCGCAACCGGAGAGCGCGCGCCGGATCAAGATGGCCACGGCGGCAGCCCTGGCGATGCAGCGCCGCGATTGGGAACAGGGCATTCTGGCGCAGGCGATGGTGGAGGCCGGCGACCGGCAGAAGACGATTCTGATGACCAGGGCCGCGATCATGCAGCGCACGCCGGACGGACGGCTGGGCGTGGTTGTCTCCGGCGGCCCGACCGATCCGGCCATGGGCGGCTGCGCCTACGCGAAGGCGGCGGAGTGGACCGGAGACCCGCAGATTCGGCAGGCGGTCGACGGACTGCTGGCGTGGATTCGGAAGGGCGCTCCGCGCAACGCAGAAGGCATTCTCTATCACGTCTTCGGCGCGCCCGAAATGTGGTCCGACGGCTTCAATGCCGCGCCGCCCTTCCTGGCGGCGATGGGCTTTTATGACGAGGCGCTGGCGCAGATCGAGGGCTACCGGCAGCGGCTCTGGAACCCGGAAAAGAAGCTGCTGGCGCACATCTGGGACGATGGCAAGCGGCAGTTCAGCGACGGCAACTTCTGGGGCGGCGGCAACGGCTGGGCTGCCGCGGGTCTGGCCCGCGTACTGCGCAGCCTGCCCCGCGAGCGACACCATGAGCGCGAGCGCCTGGCCGCCTTTGCAAGAGAGATCGTGGACGGCTGTCTTCAGCACCAGCGCTCCGACGGACTCTTTCACAATGTCGTGGATCAGCCCGCGACCTTTGTCGAAACCGATCTGGCGCAGATGCTGGCTTTCGCCGTTTATGAAGGAGTCGCGGCAGGCTGGCTTCCCGCCAGCTACAAGCCGCGCGCTGACCGGATGCGCGCCGCTGCCCGCTTGAAGATGGACGCCGACGGATACGTTCAGGGCGCTTGCGGCGCGCCCAACTTCGACCGCCCCGGAAGCTCGACCGAAGCCCAGGCCTTCTGCATCATGATGGAAGCCGCCGGAAGCAAGCTGGACACGGCGCACGGCCGCATCTGAGTTTGCGTGCTAGAGCAAAACCAGAGTAAACGCACCTTGTTATAAGACGGGAAGGTGGCTTTTTCTTGAGGGAAAAAGCCACTCAGCAGCATCGGTTCCGGCGTACAGCAACTGGAGAACCGCCATGATGCGCCGGCTTCAGCGTGATCACTTTCATGGTTTCAGCGAGCCTCGACTCTGTCGCGCCAGGCGCCACTATTCTGAAAGCGCCAACTCAAAGTTTTGTCCGCCATAGTAGATGCCGAGAATGGTCACCACATCGCCTGTAACCTCGAATGCAATGGAGACGCGGCGGCGAAAGCCGAAGACACGCAGGCCGGGGCGAATATCATCCCGGCGCGCACCGCGGATGGGAAAGGTTTGCAGGCTTTCGCATTTCGTCGCGATGGCATCCGTGTAACGGGTGGCAATCTCCGGCGAGGCTGCCTCCGCAAGATGGAAATAGAGAGCTACGAGTTGTTCCTCGGCCTCCGGCGCGTAGATGACACTGCGCATCATCCGGCACGGAGAGCGGATTTGCGGGCGGCCGCGAGCGAAGCGCGGACCTGGGCTGCCGAGCGAGCGCGGGATGGGTCGGCCTTCATCTCATCGTAGGCCGCGGCTACGTCTTTCCGCAGCCATGCTTCAAGAGCGCGGTCATGCATATTGAGGGCGCGCAGCCCGTCGCGGATGACCTCGCTTTCCGTGGCGTATTCGCCGGACTCAACCTTGGTGCGAACCATTTCGGCCATTTCATGGGGCAGGGTAATGCTGAATTGCTGTGTGGTGCGCATGAGACCGCCTCCCGTCGGATAGGATTCAATCCTACTCAAGTTTAGCGCGTTTTCCGATCAATTCGACCAAATTTGATATAGCCCAGAGCAAAACCATATGTATGAATATCCCAGCTTGACCGATGCGCAAAGAACGCGCACCGGCGAAGGTGGGGCACCCGCTCTTTACGCTAATGTAACTTCGATCTTCTTTGCTTCAGGATCGAGCTTCACGATTTTGAAGCTGCGTATCTGGCCCTCGGCCAGGGGTTCGGGCTGGGCCTGGGGCGCGGAGGTGTTGCCCTTCCAGCGGTTCTTCAACTGCGAGGAAAGCGCGGAAAGATCGAGCTTGCCGGCAGCCTTTGGCGTGGCCGCCGAAGAACCCGCGTCTGAAGGCGACGAGGCGGTTTTTGCGGACTTGGCGGCGGCGCTGCTCGCCTTGATGGGGCAGGTGGCGAGGATGCCGTCCCCCAGCTCAGCCTGAGCAAAGGTGGGCGCAACTTCAACGATGCGGCCGGTGACTGCGTCCCCAACCTTGTGCTCGGCGATGTATTCGTCGATGTCGGTGGGGATGAGCTGCTTCATCGAGAGCTTGATCTGGCGTTTTTCAGTATCGATGGCGAGGATCTGCGCCTTCACGATCTGACCTTCGCGCAGCGCTTCCGAGGGATGATTGAGGCGGCGTTCGGCGGTGATTTCGCTGATGTGGACGAGGCCCTCGATGCCGTCGGCGAGCTCGACAAAAGCGCCGAAGTTCATCAGCTTGGTAATGGGACCGGTAATCTGCGAGCCGACGGGGAAGTTGCGCTCGACTTCGGTCCAGGGATCGGCGAGGGTCTGCTTGAGGCCGAGAGAGATGCGCCGTTCCTCGGGCTTGATGCCCAGGATGACGGCATCGACGCGGTCGCCCTGCTTGAGCACGTCCGAGGGGTGACTGATCTTCTTGCCCCAGGACATTTCCGAAATGTGAATCAGTCCTTCGATGCCGGGCTCGATTTCGACAAAAGCGCCGAAATTCATCAGCTTGGTGACCGTGCCGCTGATGCGCTGGCCGGCCTTGAAGCGCTCGGGAACGGTCTGCCAGGGCTCGGGCTGAAGCTGCTTGAGGCCGAGAGAAATCTTCTGGTTTTCCGGGTCGATTTTGAGAATCTTGACCTGAAGCTCCTGGCCGACGGTGAGCACGTCTTCGGGCTTATCGATGCGCGTGTAGGCGATGTCGGAGATGTGGAGCAGGCCGTCTACGCCGCCGAGGTCGATGAAAGCGCCATAGGGAACGAGGCTGCGGACGGTGCCGGTGATCGTGTCGCCCTCGTTCATGGATTCGCGGCGAGCTTCGATGAGGCCGCGAGCCTGCTCTTCGAGGACGATGCGGCGATCGACGACCACGTCTTCCTTGGTGACGTCGAGCTTGGTGATGCGGCAGGTGATTTCCGTGCCGACCAGCTTCTGCATCTCGGCTTCGTCGTGGGTTCCGCTGCGGCTGGCGGGCATGAAGGCGGGCACGCCAACATCAACCGTAAAGCCGCCCTTGCGGACTTCCGTGACCGTACCGACGACGGCGGTCTTTTCGGCGAATGCTGTTTCCAGGGCCGTCCAGTCGCGGGGCTGGGCCACTTTGAAGCGCGAAAGCACGTAGTAGTGCTCCTCGTTGCGCCCGGTGACGGAGACGGGGAAGCTGTCGCCGGAATGGACGTCTTCGGCGTTGTTCTCGAAGGCCGAGCGGGGCAAAACGCCCTCGGTTTTGTAGCCGATGTCGAGGAAGACCTGTTCGGCTGAGAGCGAGATGACGACGCCCTGAAGCTGCCGCTGGCCGGGCTCGGACTTGTGCGAGTGGCTGTGCTCGAACTCGCTGAGCATGTCGGCGAAGGACTCAGTGGGCTCTTCGGCGGCTGGCTCGGGAACGGGCTCTGCCGGAACAGGCGCAGTAGTGGCTTCGGGGACGGGCTCCGTGGCTTGCTCGGTGGCTGGCTCAGGTGTGACTTCGGGGGTGGGGAGGGATTCTTCGAGATTGTCGTTTGTCATAACAGTATATCCATCATTTTCACATGATTCGGCGGGGTAGAGGGCTGGAAGGTGCGTTGAAGTATGAGGTTTTCCGCTTTTTGCGACAGAAAAACAAGTGGAGGTTCCTGGATTTCGCTGCACTTCTCGCGGCTCAGATCGTCGGCATTCAGGGCTTATGGACACATGAGGGGCCGAAGAACGAGAATTATGCTCGCATGGAGAGAAACACTATGAAAGCACCATCAATGACAAGGCGGGATTTTGTGCGTTTGAGCGCGGGAGCGGTTGTAGCGGGAGCGGCGGTGAAGGCGGCGCAGGCTGAGCCGGTGACGCTGACTGCCCAGACTGGAATTGCCGAAAGTGCTGGCCGCAAGATTCGCTTCGTCTCGATTGGGACCGGAATTCGCGGCTGCGACCTGCTGCGCTCGGCGCGGAAGTTGCCCACGGGCGTGTGCGTGGGCACGGCGGACCTCTACGACATGCACCAGCGGGCCGGCATTGAGGCTTACGGAGCGGAAGTGCCCACCAGCCGCGACTATCGGGCTCTGCTGGACCGCAAAGATGTGGACGCGGTGATTGTGGCTGTGGCCGATTTTCAGCATCGGCGCGTAGTGCTGGACGCCCTGGCGGCGGGCAAGGACGTGTACTGCGAAAAGCCGATGAGCCACAACGTGGCCGATGGGCTGGCGATGGTGGAGGCGGTCGCGGCGAACAAGCGCATCTTCCAGGCCGGCAGCCAGCGGGTCAGCAATATCGTCTACAAAAAGGCCGCGGAGATTTACGCTTCCGGGCGGCTGGGCGAAGTGCATCTGATCGAAGGCCACTCCGACCGCAACACGCCTTCCGGCGCATGGGTCTATCCGATTCCGCACGACGCCAGCCCCGAAACCATCGACTGGAAGGCGTTTCTGCGCGACGCGCCGGCGCGGCCCTTCGACGCGGCGCGCTTCTTCCGCTGGCGCTGCTTCAAGGAGTACGGTGAGGGTGTGGCCGGCGACCTCTACGTCCACCTGCTCAGCGGCATTCAGTGCATCACCGGGATAAACGCCATTCCCAGCCGCGCATACTCCATGGGCAGCCTCACGCATTTCAACGATGGCCGGGACTTCCCTGACCTGCTGGCCACGCTTTACGACTATCCGGGCATGACGGTGAACCTGCATTGCAACCAGAACAACGAAGCCGGCGAGCCGATCATCTTTCACGGTTCAGAGGCCACGATGGTCATCAACGGCAATACGCTCACCGTGACTCCGCAGAACACGAACCCGCAGCCGGAGGGCTACTCGCTGAACGGCTGGACCGCGGCGGCCAAGCAGCAATATATGGATGAGTGGCATGCGGCTCACCCCGCGCCGCCCGCGAAGCTGGGCGATGTGGAAAGTTACACCGCGCCGCAGGGCTACGACGACACCGCCGACCATCTCGCCGCCTTCTTCCACGCCGTCGAGACGCGGGAGCACGTGGTGGAGGACGAGGTCTTCGGCAACAACGCGGCCATCGCCTGCCACCTGGCGAATCACTCTTACTTTCACCGCGGCGTGGCGACGTGGGATGCGGCGACCAAAACGATCAAGGGCTGAACCATGAACATTCGAGGAGAAAAAGCAAATGGGCAACACTTCACGCAGGACTTTTTTGAAAACCACGGCAGCGGTTGCAGCCGTGGTTAGCGCGGGCGCAGGCCGGCTGTCCGCCAAGACGCTGGGCATCCCTATCGGCGTGCAGCTTTACAGCGTGCGCGAACTGCTGCCCAAGGACTTTGACGGAACGCTCGCCAAGCTGCGGGCGGCAGGCTACACCGATGTGGAGGCGGCGGGCTACTACGGCCGCACGGCGGCGGAATTCCGCAAGTCGATGGACAAGGCGGGACTGCGCTGCACCAGCACGCATCACACGCTGGAGCTGTTGCTGGCGCATGGCGACGAGCTGATCGAATATGGCCATGAGCTGGGGCTGGAGTACATCATCTGTCCCTGGCCGCGGCGGCGCGATCCGGCGCAGACCGGGGCGCTCACGCTGGACGACTGGCGCTGGGTGGCGGGCGAGCTGAACCGCATCGGCGAGAAGGTCAAGGCCGCCGGCATGGTTTTCGGCTATCACAACCACGGGCCGGAGTTCGGCTCGGAGGGCGGGGTGGTTTTCTACGACGAACTGCTGCGGCTCACCGATCCGAAGCTGGTCTGCTTCGAGCTGGACTGCGGCTGGGCGGGCACGACCGGGCGCAACTCGGTGGAGTATCTCAGCAAGACGCCGGAGCGCTTCCCGCTGCTGCACGTGAAAGACATGGTGAAGGGCGCGAACGGCCAGTTCCACTCAACGGTGATGGGCCGCGGAGTGGTGGATTACCGGCCGATTTTCCGCGCGGCCACAGGGCTGAAACACTACTACATCGAGCAGGAAGAGTTCGACATGGACGTGATCGAAGCTCTCCGGCTGGATGCGGATTACATGAAGAAGCTGGAAGTGTAGGAGCAGCGGCGGAGTGAACAGGCTGCGGAAATGTGCCCGGATTTAATTCGAACTCCAGAAAAGCATCCCTCAGCGCGGCTTTGACCAAAGAATCGGAACTCTGCCCATCAATGCCTCAGGCCAGCTCCCCCAGCCTGAGGATTGACGGGTGAGTAGATGTTGATGAAATGGTAGCTGCCGAGTTGGCGGTCATCCATCCGCGCATACACGAGAAGGGCACTACTGGGATGGATACTTCACTTCGCCAACATACTCTCTGAGCATATGAATAAGGTCGTCATCCTGGGGCGGCTTCCCATTGTGATAGTCAAATTTGTAATGAAAGTTTTCGAATATCCAGCGACCATTTCTCTTAGATAATTCGGGCATTACCTCTTCCCGCCGCTCACCCTGATTGGATCCATGGACAACCGCATCGCAACGATTGCCGTTGACGCGAACGCTATCGACAATAAACTTCGGGCTTGGATCTTGCGTATTAAGATAAGGATCAAAATCTAGGCCCGGATCCTCTTCTTTTGCCTGCACAGCCTCTTCTCGCCCCAAATAGTGCACCAACTTCGGACTCAGAACCTGATTGAGGCTTAACTTTTCGGCATTGCGATAGGCGGAAGCAATCCTACATTCCTCCTCCTGATCGTTGATTGCTTCCTGACTCGCGTGCGTTCCCTTGAGCGAATTGGAACAAAACATGTCGACATTGAGAGAGGCCCGCCAATCGTAAAACTTCTGCACTGTGGCTCTGCAGGAATACTCATCTGACGATTCAGGAACCTTCGAACTGGCGGACTGCAATCGATCGGACTCTTGTTCGGAAAAAAGCGCATGTGGCTTCGACTTGCAAGCTGACAGGTTCAAAACTGTGCTCACGACAAGTGCAAATGCTATGACTCTATAGCTGAGCATCCACGTTCCTCCGCGCAGTACAAAGACCAGCAGTTTTGGTTGAATAAGGAAAAGGGTAACACACAAGCAGAAAGGCCAGCCGGTGATTGTGGTTTTTACGCCAGGCGTAGAAGACTCAGCTTGGCCGACTTTATTCAAGTGCCGTGCGTGCGTTGCGGTACTGGTCGGTTTGTCGCCAAACCGGAAGTCACCATATCGTCACCCACTTTGCAGAATTTACGGCACGGCTGACAGCTGAAGCCATGCCCTGTTACAAAACCTTGTCAGAAGCGCAATCTTTCGATTGCCGTCAACCTTTTCCGCCGCCTGTGAAGACCCGCCTCTCTGGACTTGCTCAAATGTACGGGCTGAAGCCCGTACATTTCATGCGGTGACCCGCATTGGTTACACTGATAATGCTATGGAATTCCGCTCCGGAAACGATATACGCGAAACCTTTCTGCGCTTTTTCGAGTTGAAGAAGCACCGCCGTGTGCACTCTTCCTCACTGGTGCCCGCCAACGACCCGACGCTGCTGTTTACCAACGCCGGGATGAACCAGTTCAAGGACCTGTATCTGGGAGCGGAAAAGCGCGACTATACGCGCGCCACCACGTCGCAGAAGTGCGTCCGCGCGGGCGGCAAGCACAACGACCTTGAAAACGTTGGGTTTACGCGCCGCCACCATACCTTCTTCGAGATGCTCGGCAACTTCAGCTTTGGCGACTACTTCAAGCGCGAGGCCATCGCCTACGCCTGGGAGCTGATTACCAGCCCCGAGTGGTTCGGAATTCCCAAGGACCGGCTCTACGTCACGATCTTCGAGGGAGCGGAAGGCGTGCCGCGCGACGACGAGGCCGAGCGCTACTGGAACGAGATCGGCGTCACCAGCGACCGCATCCGGGAGTACGGGCTGAAGGACAACTTCTGGCAGATGGGCGAAACCGGCCCCTGCGGCCCCTGCTCGGAGATTTTTTACGACATGGGCCTGGAAGCGGCGGAAACGCCTGGTGTGGACAAGCCCTTCGGCGAGGACGACGCGCGCTACGTCGAGATTTGGAATCTGGTTTTCGACCAGTTTGACCGCTCGGCGGTCGTGGACGCCAAGGGAAAAACCACCGGCTACAAGCTGGTTCCGCTGCCCAACCCCTCCATCGATACCGGCGCCGGGTTGGAGCGTCTGGCCTCCGTTCTGCAAGGCAGGATTTCCAACTTCGAGACGGACCTCTTCACGCCGCTGATTGAGAAGGCGGCGGAGTTGACGGGGCTTGTGACCAAAGCGGAGCTAGCGGAGTTAGGAAAAGACAAGCTGGTTGACCAACAGATCGATCCCGGCACAAGTTCTGTGTCAGGGCACGACTTCAGTCGTGCCGAAGAAGCCCCCAAAAGAGATGGGGCTTTAGCCCCTGAGGCATTGCAGAAGCTCATCGACAATGCCAGCCTGCGCATCATTGCCGACCACGCCCGCGCCGCTACTTTCCTTATCGGCGATGGCGTGCTGCCTTCGAATGAAGGCCGCGGCTATGTGCTGCGCAAGATTCTCCGGCGCGGAATTCGGCATGGAAGGCTGCTGGGGCAGGAACAGCCGTTCCTCTACCAGATGGTTTATGCCGTCCGCGACCTGATGCAGGGCGCGTATCCGGAACTGAAGGATTCGGCTGATCGTGTGGCCAAAGTGGTCGAAGCGGAAGAGAAGCAGTTTGACCGCGTGCTGAAGATCGGCCTCACGCATCTGAACGATGAACTGCAGGGCAACTTCACCGGCGAGAAGGCCTTTCACCTTTATGAAACCTTCGGCCTGCCGCTGGATTTCATGGTTGATGCGGCGCACGATGCCGGAATCAAGTTTGACCAGGCTGGTTTTGAGGCCGCCCGCTCAGAAGAGCAGGCTCGCGCTCGCGCCAGTTGGAAGGGCGGCAACCAGAAGACGGCCAGCCCGGCTTATCGCGACCTGCAGAAAACAGAATTTCTCGGCTACAAGCAGCTCATCGCGTCTGACGCTGAAGTTCTCGCCATTGTGAAGGACGGCGTGGGCGTTCCCGCGGCCCTCGCCGGGGATTCCGTCGAGGTTGTGCTCGACCAGACGAGCTTCTACGGCGACTCAGGCGGACAGGCGGGCGATACCGGTCTTTTCCTCTCTTTGGATGGGAATATGACGGTTGCCGAGATTTCGGGCTGCGTGCTGCCGGTGCAGGGCGTTCGCGCCCATAAGGCACTGCTGAAGGAGAATCTGGCCGTCGGCGACCACGTCCGCACGGTGGTGGACGCGGACCGGCGCAACGCCATCCGCCGCAACCACACGGGCACTCATCTGCTCCACGCGGCTTTGCGGCAGGTTCTGGGCGAGCACGTGAAGCAGGCCGGCTCCGCGGTCGATCCCTCGCGGCTGCGCTTCGACTTTTCGCACTTTGCGCAGGTGGCCGATGAGGAGTTGGAAGAGGTCGAGAGCATCGTCAACCGCGAAGTTCTGGCCGACTCCAAGGTCGATACGCTGGAAGATGTGCCGATCGACGTGGCTGTGAACGAGTACCACGCCATGGCTCTGTTCGGCGAAAAGTACGGCGACAAGGTGCGCGTCGTGAAGGTCGCCGACGGCTTTTCGACGGAGCTTTGCGGCGGCACGCATACGCGCTCCACGGGCGAAATCGGCCTCATCAAAATCGTCAGCGAAGGGTCGGTCTCCTCCGGCGTCCGCCGCCTTGAGGCCATCACCGGCATGGGCTCGCTCGACGCCTTCCGGCAGGACTTTGCTGTTTCTCAAATCGTGGCGCAGGTTGCCCCTGCCGCCGAGGGCGGAAGCCTTTCAGAGGCCTTCCGCGTTAAACTGTCCGCTCAGGAAGACGAGCTGAAGCGTCTGCGCCGGGAGTTGGAAGAGGCGCGCATGAGGTCGGCCGCCGGGGCGCTGGATGAGGCGCTGGGCAAAGCTGTGGACGTGAAGGGCGTGCGGCTGGTGACGTTGCGGGCCGACAACCTGGAGCGCGGGCAGTTGCGGACGCTGGTGGACAATCTGAAGCAGCGGCTGGGCGAGGGCGTCGTGGTTCTCGGCTCCGCGCAGCCTGAGGGCAAGGTGGCGCTGATCGCCGGAGTCACGCCGGGGCTGACCAAGCGCATCCAGGCCGGCAAGCTGGTGGGAGCCGTGGCGAAACTCGTTGGCGGCTCAGGCGGCGGCAAGCCGGAAATCGCCGAAGCCGGCGGCAAGGATCAGGCGGGGATTGACGCGGCGCTGCAGGCCGCCGCAGGGATTGCCGAAGAGTTGATGAAATAAGCAACTGCGGTGCGGCCCGGAAAAACTGGCGCAGAGGTTTCCCACCCTTCCGCAGAAAACGCGGAAGGATCGAGCACGGAGCTTTGTGGCGGATCAGGAACGCGAAAAGCATAAAGAACTGTAGTTATTGACATTGTAAATATTCCACATTTGGCGCGATGAAACTGCGCCAGATGTGGGGCACCCAGCAATCGACATTCCGACCAGCAAAAGGGCCGCTCCCAGATTGGAGGCGGCCCTTTTTGCGCGGTGGCGCTCAAAAGTTACCGGATGTGGAAGGCGTAAGACGCGCCAAAGGAGAAGACTGGATAGACCTTCAGCGGGTCCAGGTCCGACTTCCACTTGTTCACCTGCGTGGTCAAATTGGCTTGCGCAATGGAATTGGTAGCCATATCGACGCAAGAAGGGCCGTCGGTCGCGGCATCCAATTGAGTGCCACAGGCATAGCCTGACAGGCCCACATTCACAGCCGGCGTTCCGGTAAAGACCGCGCCCAGTTCAAAGGGAAAGGACCAGTGACCGCCCTTGCGGGGAATCATGTTGCCCCAGCCGGTGGTGAGAGAAAGGGCCTGTTGGCGGACGTTCAACCCCAGACTGGCGTTCACCGTGAGAGGCTTGGCTGTTTCTGAATAGTACTCCACGTCGTTCAGCTTAATGCTTGTTCCACTCGCGCCGGTGGCGTTGCCCGTGATGTGATTCTGGTTATAGAACAGCACTCCCGGACTCAGGCGCAGGCCATGCGTGGGAAAAGGATAATAGTCCAGAGAAACGCCGGCCGAGGCATAATTCAGCTTGGCGTCCAGGTTGAAGTCGCTGACGGTAATGTTGTTGACCGTGTAATTGAAGACATTCCCGGAGCCGCGCAGGTTCAGATGGCGGTTGACGTTGGTTGCCGCCTGCAGATTGACGCCCATCACACCGACGCCGCCCCCCAGGGCAAGTTTCGAAAAAGGCTTGAGATGAACCTCGGCCTTCTTTTTTGTAGCCTTGGTGGTTTTACTCGCAGGGGTCTGCTGGCTGCCGGGCGTATTGGCCGACTGGCCGAAGAGAAGCGAAGTTGTTGCGAAGAATGCAACAAGCAACAGGATGGGGGATCGTTTCACGAAAAACTCCTCTGGAGAGATTGGAAATCGCAGTGGGGAAGATGATTGCCCATCGTTGCGGTGGTTCCGGAGCCGCCATCAAGCTACGACGTCAACCGATGCAGAGCCGCACCAAGCATGCATCTGCGCTAATCCTACTATCGGCTGGGATTGTTTCTGTCTTCAATTGCTCAAACTCGGCGGCGAGAAATGCCTGAAATGGAACTTTCCCGAAGCTGGCAAAGATGCGGCCGGAGCGTTTCTATTTATTCTCGTTGCCGATGAGGCGGAAGGTGATGGTGCCCCAGAAAAGACGGGCGCGCATCTGGACGGGCAAATGGCGCTCGTCGTCGGTATACCAGATCCAGATATTGCCGCGATTTTTGACCACGCCGACGGCGGCTGTCGGCTGCACGCGCAGGGTCTTGAAGGTGCCAAGCGGGGTCTTGATCTCTTCGCGGCTCTCGACCTTCATGGTCACGGGCACAATGTGCATCGCGTCGACCACCGGAACCACGAAGCTGTGTCCCAGTTGGATGGGTTGCGACGAGGCATAGAAAACGCTCGTAAGCAGGTCAGTAACGCAGCCGGGTATGGCCGATTCGACGTGCTTGTTCTGTTTGGTGACCAGGTTTTTTTCGTCCAGGATGGAGCGGTGCTGACTGTAGTCCAGATGAAGCGTGGAACTCATCTGGCGGCGGCCCTCGACGGTCTGCTTGTTGAAGTCGTCCGTGCAGCCCTTGGAGCGGTCGAAGCTCGACTGGAAGCGGTCGCTGACGTGAAAGAGCAGATTGATGGCGCCGCTGGTGTCGGCGCTGGCCGTGATGTTCTCGCGGTCGCCGGCCGCTTCAAAGCGGATGATGGCCGTGCCGGCGGGAAAGACGCGCCAGTCCACCGAGTAGATAAGGGTCTGCTTCTGCGGAAAGGTGAAGCCGGCGCGCGGCGGCGCCAAAGGCGGCGTCTGCTGGCCCTGGGCCAGGATGGCCGGGGCGAGAACACAGAGAATCGCTACTATCGATGTGCGTATCTTCACCGGCGGGCTTGACTCCTTGTTGAATAGATTGCTGAGTTCTAAAAACCGCTCATTGCGGCAGAATCATGAACGCGGCGAGCAACGGCCGCAAAAGGAGCAGGCTGAGGTAAAGCAGCACAGCCCCCATCCCAGCATTGTACTCGCGGTGATGGATATAGAGCGAAAGGGAAAAGCGGCCGGGGGCGTCTTCGCTGCCGGGATTCCTGGCCGGGGTCCCCGGCGACAGGTCTTCGTCGCCGGGGTGGATCGCCGGGGTCAATCTGGGAATCAGCCGCGGCACCCGTTGGCAGTAGCCGTCGAAGCTGGGGAACGTGGCGCGCAGAAAGCGTTCTTCCGATGCGATGACCGGGATGTAGATCGCCGCAAAGCCCAGAGCGAGCACCAGCGCCACCGGCCAACTGAGCAGTGCCACGGCAAAGCCCGCGGCGATCAGCATGGAACCGAGGTAGAGCGGGTTGCGGGTGTGCGCATAGGGGCCGGTCATGGTGAGTTCGCGGTTCTTTTTCACGTAGCCTGCGGCGTAGGCGCGCAGCCACAGGCCGGGCAGGACCAGAGCCAGGCTCCATGCAACGGCGGCCAGATGGGGCGCGCGCCGATACAACTCGAAGAGATAGAGAGCCCCGGTCAGAAAGCCCAGCGGCACGCGGATGCGCCGTGCAATCTTCTGCCAGCGTGTGATCCAGTCTTGTTCTTGCAAGTTGGCGGGCTCAGTCATAGGGTGGTTTCAGAGGCGGTTTCAGGATATAGCAGTTCGCCGGCGGCGCGCAGCACATCGTCCGGCTGGATAGTCAGCAGACCCGCCTCCGGCGCGACGCGGCGGGTGTGGTCGCGGCGGCTCTGGGGACTGCGCAGGACTTGGAAGCGCGTGCCGAAGGGGCCGTTGCGGCTGGGGTCGGTGGGGCCATAGATGCCCACCACCGGCCGGCCGAGCGCGCAGGCCAGGTGGAGCGGGCCGGTGTCGCCGGCAATCTCCATGGCAACGCGGCGGGTAAGGGCGATCAACTGAGCCAGGGAGCAGTTCAGAGGAGTGGCCGCGCCGCCTGTGCTCTGGACGATGACTTCAGCCAACGGCTCCTCGCCGGGGCCGCAATTGACCAGCACGCGGCAGCCGCGCTCGATGAGCGCCTGGGCCACGGCTGCATAGCGCTCCGCGGGCCAGCGCTTGGCGCCCCAGCCGGCGCCGGGGCTGATAAGCACCGCGGGCAGGTCAGTGGTCGCAGGCAGGATTTTGTCTGCCCAGGCCTCGGCGGCCGGGTCCACGGGCAGCCAGGGCGCAACGGGAGTGAGTGGGTCGCCGGCGATGGCCGAGGCCAGCTCCACATCCTGCTCGATGACGTGCGCGCCGTGAGTGGTGACAAGTTCGGTGAAGAGCCAGCGCGCCGCCCGCTCGCGCGGCTCGGCCTCGCCGATTAGCCGCCGGCAATCGGCCAGGCGCGCCACCACCGCTGAGCGGATGGCCCCTTGCAGGTCAAGAACCACGTTGTACTTGCCGGCACGGAGCGCAGAGCGCAAACCCTTGATTTCATGAATGGTTTGACGGCTGAAAGGAGCCTTGCGCCAGGCTTTGGTGGGGGCAAAATGCAGGTGGTCCACGACCGGCTGGGCTGGGCTCCGGGGGGTTTGAAAGGGTGGCGCTATGGCCGCGCCATCCATTGGGCAGAATTCAGTTTCCTGGGGAGACGCATTTTCAGCCGTCAGCAGCGACTGCCAGCAGGGATCGACCACCCAGTCGATGATCCAGGAGGGATGAGCCTGCCGCAGCGCCGTGATCGCCGGAAGGGCGTGCAGAATGTCGCCCATGGCGCCCAGCCGAACCACAAGCAACCGATAGTTGGACTGCGTCTGCAAGCTCTGATTTTCTCACAGGAATGAGAGAGGCGGCTTGGGCGCAAAGTAAACCCGTTTCAATTCTCGGTTAGCAGGAGATCGATCAGCACCCACTCTCTGTTTCTTTCATGACCTCGCGGAAATATGCCCGGACATAGTTGGGCGTAAAATCAGAATCCAAAAGACCAGCCTGGATTCTCTTCAAGAGTTGAACGCTGATGGGATCTCGTTTCTTTGCAATGCCTTCATCGAGGAGGTCTTCTATATCTGAGACTGTTCTGATCTTGGAAAAGTAATACGCAACAACCGATTCATGCTGGATAAACGGGTGATCGTCCCTATTTAAAACAACGAGCCTTTCCGATCTTTTGTGTGCGGTTACCACACAGACAGTTACAACCTCTCCCTCATTTGCGGGGGTGATGACCACCCAGAGGTGGAAGTTGTCTTCTTCTCCGTCGCCTGTAAGGAAAGTATCTCCGCAGTCAAGCATAAACTCGTGCTAACCGCTCCTCGTCAAGGTCAAAGGAGCGTAACTCCCTGAGGACCGCTCTAATCTCTTCTTCGCTCTCCCCACCGGCCTCTAAAATATCCCTGGGTTGGATGGGAATGGAGCTATTGCTCGGATCACGCCATTCGGGCAGTTTATGCATCACGTTTTCAATCAGGTCCCAGCGGTTACGATAGCCATATTGCGTGAAAATCTTTCGTATCAGTTTCTCTTCTGCGCGTGACAGGCGGTCTATTGGAGCTTCCCTAACGAGCTGCACTTCGTACTCTCCCATCGGCGCGGAGATATACTGCGACCACACAGGCTTAGCCCGATCTTCGGTAATGAGACTTAAAACCCGGCTTAGAACAGGCCCGTTGTTCATGGAAACATAGCGATCCATGCTAATGGGAAAGCCCCATTGCAACAGCGCCTCACGATCAGCCAGGTACATCAGCTTGATCAGCTTGATGTAGTGCATTTGACCGCCGCGCAACCGGAGAAACAAGGCAGCCACCTGCGTCACTTTGGCTTCATCGAAAGGCAAGATGCTTACCTCCTGAGCCCCTTGTCGGCAACTCTACTAGATTGGACTCAGATTCCAGAGAAAATCTTCAAAACGGAACAAATCCTGAATACATTTAAGCACAATAGGCAAATAAATGACGAAAATAGCGTCGCACAATTTAAATCAGTTTCCTAAAACGGATTTGCCAGGCACAACCCGGTCCACCAGCCAGTCGATGGCCGCGGCCTGATCCGCGATCTCGATGCGCAGTTTTGCGGTTACCAGCGGCAGGGACTTGGGAAAGATGGAAGCAAGACTACCGATCCGCACCAGATCCTTCTCGGTGGTGACGATTGCCGTTGCCCCCCGCTCGCGGGCCTCGGCCAGCAATTCTTCCAGCACTGTGCGGGTGTAGGTGAAGTGGTCCGGGAAGGCGAAGCGCGCGGCGAGTGTGAGTCCGGCGGCTTCCAGCCCGGCGAAGAACTGCTCCGGGCGAGCGATGCCGCAGAAGGCGGCAACCGGGCCGCTGACGGCTGGGATTTCCATGATGCGATGCAGCCGCCAAAGCGGTCCTTGCCAGCCCCAAGCGCGCAGTTCCGTCTCCAGTTCGGGTTCGTCGGCCGGAATGGCCAGGACGCTGGCCCGGCGAACGGCGGCTTGCGGCTCGCGCAGGTTGCCCGCCGGGAACAGCCAGTCCTGCCAATCGTGGCGATTCAGCAGCAAAATGTTCACTTCGCGGGCGAGTTGGCGGTGCTGGAAGCCGTCGTCGAGCAGGTGGACAATGGGATGGGGATTCTCGGCGTCGGTTTGCGCCGCATCGTTTTCCGCCAGCCGGCCAGCGGCGTATCGTTGGGGCGCCACATAGACCAGAAGGCCGGTTTCGCGCGCAATCAGCAGCGGCTCGTCGCCGAAGTCCGCAGCGATTCCGTCCGGCTTGACGCGAGCAGCCAGTTGGCTCTGGCGGCCATAGCCGCGAGAGAGCACGTCCACGCGCAGGCCGCGCCCGGCAAGCGCCCTGGCCAGCGCGACGGTGAGAGGCGTCTTGCCCGAGCCGCCGGTGGAGAGATTACCGACGCTGACGACCGGAAAACGGAGGCTGCGGACCGGCTCCAGCCCCATCAGGAGCCGCAGTTCGCGCAAGGCCAGCGCCAGCTGGTAAAGCGGAACGAGCGGAAGCAGCAGACGGCGCGCGCTGAAGGGCTCTTTCATGCGGGCCGCTCCGTTCCGTTCTGCGCCGAAAGCAGTTCTTCGATCGCCTCGACGCAGCGGTCCGTTGCACCGGCCTGGCTGGCAAAAACCTGCCTGGCCCGCTCGCCCGTGGCTTTGGCCGCCGCCCGGTCGCACAGCAAGTCGACAAGCACTTTCGCGAGATTCCCTCTCTCCGTAATGCAGATGGCATTGTGAGCGAGCAGATCCTCAGTAATGGCGCGGAAGTTGAAGTAGTGCGGGCCCATCACGATGGGAGCGCCGAACTGCGCCGGTTCCAGCGGATTGTGTCCCCCGGCCGGAATCAGGCTGCCGCCCACAAAAGCTACCGAGGCCAGCGAGTAGACCGAGGCTAGCTCGCCGATCGTGTCGAGCAGGACAATCTGGCCCGGCTTCAGCGGCTTCAGAGAATCCTCCGGCATGGAGTTCCAGTCCGAGCGCCTGACCCAGGCAATGCCGGATCTTTCCAGCAGCGCGGCCACGGCGCTGAAGCGCTCCGGATGGCGGGGGGCGAGAACCATAATCACTTGCGGATCGGCTTCGAGCAGCAGCGGCCAGGCTTCCAGCAGCGCGGCTTCTTCGTCATCCAGCGTGCTGCCTGCGACGACGAGCCTCAGATTGGCGGCCAGCGTCTTCAGCAGGCGGGTAGCCTCGGCCTCCGTGGCGGCGCGCACATCGAACTTGAGGTTGCCGGCCACCGTGACCCGCTCAGGCTGGCAGCCGATGGCGCAGAGCCTGTCGGCATCCGTTTGGCTTTGGGCCAGAACGCGGCTGAGCGGCTGAAGAAAAGGCCGCCACAGCCGGCGCATCCGCCGGTAGCGCGGCCAGGAGCGATCGCTGATGCGCGCATTCACCACGGCGACGGGGATTCCGCGCCGAGCGCAGCTATCAAGCAGATTCGGCCAGAACTCGGTTTCGGCCAGAATCAGAAGCCGGGGCTGAAGGGCGTTCAAATAGGCGCGCACGGCCCAGGGCAGATCCAGCGGGCAATAGAAGACGCGCTCCGCTCCGAAGCGCTCGCGGGCCAGCTCCTGACCGGTGCGGGTTGTGGTGGAGATGGCGAGGAAGTAGTTGGGCAGCGCCGCGTCCAGCGTCTTGACGAGGCGGCTGACGGCCAGCACTTCGCCCACGGAGACAGCATGGAGCCAGAGAACAGGACGCTCCGGACGCAATTCGTCCGTCTGCTGACGGAGCCGGGAGGGCACGCGTCCCAGCCGTTCCCGCAGCCCCTCGCGGTACTTTTGCGTGGTGGCCATCCGCCATAGCCACCAGGGCGCGCCCACGATGAGGGCAGCCAGCAGCGCGAGATTGTAGAAAACGAGAATCATGCGAAACGGAGTTCCCTATTCCCGGTCTAACCTTCAAATGATACAGTCGTGCACGATGAGGGTCATTCGGGCAATTTCGCCATTACTGCTTTGGCTGGCGCTGCCAGCCATGGCCAGCAATCACACTCCGCCCCCGGTGCAGCCCGCCACGGCCTTTGCCGCGGTCGAGGCGCACGCCGGCGAAAAGGTGGCCATCGCCGCCGAGCCATACGACACGCGCGAGAAAGCATCCATCTTCCGCGTCGATTATCTCAGCCACGGCGTCATGCCCATCCGGCTCATCGTCACCAACAACGGCGACCGGCCAATCAACCTGAGCGAGGCGCGGATTCTCTTCTATACCGCCGACGGCGACAAGATTCAGGCCGCCGAGCCGGAGGACGTGGAGCGGCTGATGACGCGCAAGGAGCGCGAGGGCGGCAAGCTGCCGATGCCCACCCCGCTTCCCGGCATCAAACTGAAGCCCAAGGCCAGCAACAAGGAGATCGAAGAGGATTTCAACACCTTCGAATACCAGGCGCTGGTGGTTGAGCCGCATTCGACCCGCGCCGGCTTCCTGTTCTATGACGTTTCAGGGCTCGACCATCCGCTCGAGGGCGCCAGCCTGCACCTGCGCAAGCTGCGCGACGCCGGCGGCAACGAACTGTTCTACTTTGAGATTCCCTTCGACAAGTACCTCAAGTCGAAGTCCAGCCAGATGAACTGAGGGATGGCGTCCGCAGCTTAGGCAAGGCCTGAAAGGAGACCCCCCATGAATTGCATACTTCGAAGCGCTCTGTTGGCTCTGGCGCTTTTACCTTGTTTTTGGTTTCCATCCCACGCGCAAGACATTCCGCCTGCGAAGGACATCGGCAGCAACACCCCGCTCATCAGTGCTCTTCAGGCGAAGGACTTGGACAGCGCCAAAGCGTTGATTGCCGCGGGCGCGGACGTAAATGCCAGGGGCAGCGGCGGCACCACAGCGCTTATTCAAGCTGTTCAAATGGATTGCACGGAATGTGTCGAGGTTCTTCTTGCCGCTCATGCCGCCGTAAACGCGAAGGATGGCGAGGGAATCACGGCGCTCATGTATGCCGCTGGCGAGTTATACCAGGACAGCGCCAAGGCGCTGGCAGGCGCTGAGGGAAATCTGGCTCGTCTGAAAGCGCTGATCGCCGCGGGCGCGGACGTGAGCGCCAGAAACAACGACGGCGTGACCGTGCTGATGTATGCCGCCACGGCGGGAAACGTGAACGGCCTGAAGGCTCTGATCGCCGCCGGCGCGAATGTGAATGAAAAGGGCGGCGACGGCTCCACGGCGCTGGAGGCTGCGGCTCCCCTGGGAAGCGCGGAGTGCGTCAAGGCACTGCTTGCCGCTGGCGCAGAGGTGAATGCCAGGGACAACAACGGCTCGACGGCGCTCATGGAGACTTCTGGCGCGGATGGCACGGAGTGCGTCGAAGCGCTTCTCGCCGCTCATGCCGAGGTCAACGCGAAGGACAACATGGGGCGCACGGCACTCATGAGCGCCGCGCGCCAGGGAAGGCTGGGTCAGGTCAAGGCGCTCGTTGCCGCCGGCGCAGCCGTGAACGCGAGGGAAACGAGG